>LULT01000220.1_pt1 | contig 21500 bp, 21 predicted proteins | sample 728141 | NCBI WGS metagenome assembly LULT01 (sample SAMN03860282, study PRJNA289734) | marine metagenome | biome: seawater column; feature: ocean; material: water; isolation source: Red Sea water column Station 108 - depth 100m | place: Saudi Arabia: Red Sea | collected 2011-10-15 | depth 100 m | reverse complement strand
CGATACACCTGGATACGGTGACTCAGATCCTCTTGAAACAGATGAAGTAACAATAGAAAAAATTGCCCAGGCAAACATTGAACTAGCTGACACCCTAAAGATTAAAGAATTCGGACTATATGGTTTTCATACGGGGGCAATTATCTCTATTGCAATGGGTCATCATTATCCTGATCGAGTGAAAGCGATTGCTTGCAATGGGGTTTTGGTTTTGACCGATAGTGAACTAGAGAATATAAGGCGTCACTATTTACCGCCATATAAACCTCAATGGGATGGCAGTCATCTATCCTGGCTGTGGTCAAGAATGAGGGAACAACTCGTCTTCTTCCCTTGGCATGAAAGAAAAGAGGAAGCCAGAATGCGATTTAATATTTCTTCACCAGAAATATTGCATGAGAATTCAATTGAAATTATGCGTGCTGGTGACAAATACCGACAAGCCTATGGAGCTGCCTTTGAATATAGACTTGAAAATTTTGTCCCAGAGTTAAGTGTTCCTGCATTAATTACTGCTGGTGAATCTGATCCATTGAGTAAGTGCTTGGAAGAACTAACCCCTTCTGATTCAGTATCAATTGAAATCTCAAAGACACATGAAGAAGCTTTAGAAAAATCTAAAGCATTGTTATTAGAATATCCTTCTGAAGCTAGCGCTTCACTACAACCGTCAATAATTAATAAAGGTAAATTTACAAAATCAATTTTTCATTCAACACTGGGGGACATAAAAATTGAAAAGAATTTTGACGCGAACACCAGCCCATTATTTTGTCTTCACTCTGCCGGTGGCTCTTCAAAAACAATTAGATTTCTAACTGAATCAATCGCTAAAGAAATTGATGTCTGCTCAATTGATCTGCCGGGGCATGGGGAATCAGAAAAAAAATTAATAGAAACGGATTATGTTAAAGCTCACACAGACATAATTTCGCAAATTCTAGAACATCAAAACTGCAATGAACTGATGATAATGGCCTTTCAGACAAGTTATGCCTCAGCGCTTGACGCAGCAAAGAATATCTCTGTTGACATAAAAAAAATTATTCTTATTGAGCCTTGGATATTAAATGATCAGGAAGTGACTGATTATATTGATAACGGATTACCACTAATAAAGCCTGACTGGTCGGGAGGACATCTACAAAGCTATTGGCATATGGTGAGAGACTCTAGACTATTTTGGCCTTGGTACAACAGAACTATCTCTGGAATCATTGAAGGAACACCTGATTTAGAGGAAAAACAATTAGATACTGAGGTCACAGAATTAATCAGATCTGAGGGTTACTGGCAACAAACCATTAAAGACCAGTTGACCTATCCGACTAAAAATTGCCTATTTGAGATTGATTCTCCAATTCTCATCTTGTCTCGGGAATCACATCCTCTAAAAAATACCTATATCGAAATTGAAAAGAATCTTAAAAATGCTAACTACCTTTCTTTAGAAAATAATCCTGAAACTTGGGGGTCGACTGTTACAAAATGCATCTTGTAAGATTATAAAAGGTTACATTTAGTTACTTGTTATGCTTAATTTTTTTAGTCAGACTTACTCATTAGTCTTATTCTTATCAAAGGAATCTCAATGACAGCAAAAATTGGGCCAATAAAATTAGCTGAAGGTATTTCTAGATTTAATGCCGTCACATATCTATACGCCTGCATCATTTGTATTGGGATTCTTGCGGGATTAAATTTTATCCAGCCCTACATCCTCAGTGTGGTTCTGGACATACCAAGATCAGAACAAGGGACCATTAGTGGAAGCCTTGCTTTTATGCAAGAAATTATTGCTATCCTTTCTGTCTCTTTCTTCGGTGTATTATCTGACCGCATTGGACGTAGGCCTGTTATGGTTTTTGGAACGATGGTTGTTGCCCTAGGTTTCGCTCTATTTCCCTATGCTTCGAATATTAATGAACTGTTTATTTTTAGATCAGTTTTTGCAGTAGGAGCTGCAGCATTATCTTCGGTACTGGCCATTATTGTAAATGATTACCCAACTGAAAAATCAAGGGGTAAATTTGTCAGTTTGCATTCTGTTCTAAATGCCCTAGGTGTAGCTATATTTGCTGCTTTTTTAGGTCGACTCCCTACTGTTTTGACGAACATAGGATATGACCCTATCACAGCTGGGCGATACACGATGTTGTTTGTTGCAGCTGTAGCATTTTTATCTGGGATTATTTTTGCAATCGGCCTGAAAGGAGGAACACCAGAAACTCTGGATGAAAAACCAACCTTTAAACATCTTGTTGCCACGGCAATAAGATCCATGAAAAACCTCAGAATCTCTTTGGCTTTTGCAGCCACACTCTTAGCTCGAGCTGATGTCTCTGTGAACGGTATCTTTATTTCCCTTTGGGCTGCAACCAGCGCTGTTGACCTTGGTATTACCACTGGTGAAGCGTTCAAGCAAGTTGTGCCTGTGATTGTCGTAACCAACCTTCTAAGTATAGTTTGGGCCTTTCTTTTTGGCTCAATGATTGATCGAATCAACAGGGTGACAGCCATGGTGATTGCTATGGGACTTGGCGCAATAGCCTATGGATCAATAATTTTTGTAGACACTCCACTAAATTATTCTTATCTGCCAATTTTTATATTAATCTCTGCCAGTGCTATTGGCACGGTGATCGCCACAGGAAGTTTAATCGGTCAAGAAGCGCCCGTGAGAGAAAGAGGTAGCGTTATTGGTGTGAGTGCATTCTTTGGTGCTTGCGGCATACTTATTGCCACCTCAGTGGGCGGAATATTATTTGATGCATTCGGTCCTAAGGGACCGTTTCTGCTGATATGCTCTACCCATGCATTAATCTTCTTCGGTGCTGTATATGTAAGAATAAAATCGCCAGGGGATTACTATGGCTCGGACTAACCTGATCAAGAAAAAATACGCTGAAACCTCGGGAGGGCAGTGCCATTTTAGATACATGGAGGGTGACGGAACCCCGGTCGTTTTTTTTCACCAAACACCGAGCTCCTCTCTAATGTATGAACCGATCATGCATGAACTCACAGGCATGAATATGTTTGCTATAGACACACCAGGGTTTGGGCAGAGTTTTGATCCTCAGCATAATCCTTCAATTAGCGAATACTGTGCCTGGTTAACTGAGGTTATGAACAAGATTGGATTAAAGGAATATCACCTCTTTGGTCATCACACAGGTGCCTCAATGGCTTTACAAATTGCCTATGATCAGCCTGAAAGGACTAAGTCTCTAACTATGGTGGGAGCGTTTCTGGCTACAAATGAAGAAAAACAAGAAATGAAGAAGAATATTAGCTCTGATTGGAGTCCAAAAGACGATGGTTCTCATCTCCAACAAGTCTGGCATCTTACTGGAGAAATACTAGGTGCAAAGGCAGATCTAGAGCTTCGGCATCGTGAAACAATTGATGCTCTTAGAGCGCATCATTCTGCAAAACAAATTCACGAAGCCATTTGGCAACACTCTGACATAGAGCTTTATGAGCAAATAACGTGCGCCAGCTTGATAATGTGTGCCCCTGATGATGTTATGTTCCCATTCTTTGAAAGAGCCTCAACAATTAATCAGAAATCTGTTCTAGAACTTGTAAAAGGAAAAAATTTAGAATTGGACCTTGATACAAAATCGATTGCGAATTATTTTAAAGCCTTTATAAATCAAAAATAAAGTTTTGGATATGGATAATCAAATTACAAAAAGACTGTCGTCAATTACCAGTTGGTTAGTGTTTATTGTTTTTATGGTTATCTTTATAAATATGTCTTTCACCCCAAGAGTCCCGACTGAGTCTTTGGAACGAAAAGTTCTCACTAACTTTCATCTTGTGGTAGGCACACTGTTGTTTGTCTTCAGTTTTTTTAGGGTTTATTTATGGGTTTACTCTCCTCCTCAAAACACACATAGACTATTGCCTGACCATGAATACACGCAAATGCATATCCTGCAATTTATGCTCTATGTCGCTTTTATTGCACGCATAGTGTTTTTGGTTTTTTTTACATCGCCCTTATTCTGTTCATTATTTTGTTTAGAATTTATCATTTGGTTCGTTACAGAGTATTCAGCATCAATATTTTTGCCTAACTAAGATGAGAAACTACTTTATAAACGCAAGAAGAAGGCATTGGTTACTGATCATCATCCTATTGGCAGTCTCAGCTTATCTTCCGTATCTAATCTTTGGGGCCTATCCAATCGCACAACGGGTTAATCTTGAACAAAAACAAATTGAAGCTATTGTCGAGGAATTAGAGCTTCCAAACTATTATGAACTCTATGATTATGAATCGACTGAAGCAGAACAATTATTAGAAAAACAAGCTTTTGATGGTTGGGAGGGAGGTAAATGTCGATTCTGTCATGCTGTGAGGAAAGATGACAGAGATAGGATGGCACCAAGTCTTTATAAAATTTTAGGTCGTCCCGCAGCGGTTTCTGGCAATTTCACATATTCAGATGCTCTAATCAACATGCGTGAAAACGGATTAGTCTGGACACCAGAAACAATCGATGCTTTCATATCAGATCCAGAGAACTTTGTTCCTGGAAACAGGATGCGTGTTGAAGGAATAAAAGACGCGAAAACCAGGGAACTTATAATTAACTATTTAATTCGAGAATCTAAATAAGGGAGATTAAAATGGGGATAACATTTGAGACTGAAATTAATTTTCAATCCAACACTTGGAATAGAGACGCGTGGGCAAGAATTCAGGCCGATATGGACTCTGAAAAAGAATCTATTTGCTACACCACTGGGCAAATTTTAGGAGTCAGACCAGGAGAAGCTGTTAAAGAACTCTGTGGTTTTGAAACCTTCTTGTGTACCAGATTAATGCCAGCAGCTGAAGACGGAAGTATAAGGCGACTCAATAAAGAAGTTATTTTTTATACCGATTCTAGAACGGGACAAATGATAGATGAATGAACCAATCCTTGGACAAAGGAAGTGGTTAAGGTTGTTCATGTCGCTAATGATCCCTTTAATTACACCATCTCTGAATGGCTGATTTTGGCACCAGAGGACTTTGGAGGAGGAGAAAAAGGCGAACCTAGAAAGATTCCTTTAATCTTCCCATGGAGACGAGCTGGAGACATTATTACTCTAAACACTGACATGCATCTGTATTACCCTAATGCATTACAACCAGATAAATGGGTTAGAGAATCATCAGGGCCCATGGCGCAAGTCTCAGAAATGATGAGATATTTTGTATCAGCTAAGGATTTAGAAAATCCTGAACTTACCTCGGTCCCTTTTACTGGGACTTGGAACAGAATTACACCTTGGCTTCCATGGATGTTGATGGGTCAAACACCAGGACATTGTCTGTACATGAGCACAATGATTAAATCAGATAGCATTGATATCATTCCTCAACACGTCAGAGATTTCTCAGAAGAAAGATATCCTGGAATGCTCTCAGCTCCAACAGAAGATTACGGTCCAAGTATCTCAAGCCTTGAGTACTATTCAAGAGAACAAACGCCTGCCCCTCCTCTAGAAGATTAAGCAGAATTAAATTGAAATCGGTCGTTTTATTTGGATCGACAGGCAGAACTGGTATGGCTCTGTGTAGTCAGATTCGTGAAAAAGATTATGCCCTTTACGCAATAACAAGATCCAATAAAAACAATTCAGAGCTAGAGTCAATACAAGCAAAAATTATGTTTGCTGACGCCTTAGATAAAGATCAAGTAAGTGAGGTGTTATCAGCAATAGATAATCAATCAATTGTGGTCAGTTTAGTTGGAGGCCAGAATGCTGAGTTGGCAATTCGATCTGATTTTCCAGCAAATAAAAATATTATTGATGCCTGCGAAGAACTTGGCTTTTCTCGTTTCATATTTGTAACCTCTATAGGGGCAGGAGAAAGTAAACCGCAACTACCCGATATGCTAAAACCTTTTTTGGGGCCAGTGGCAGAAGAAAAAACAAAAGCAGAAAATGCACTTAGATCTAGTAATCTCAAATACACCATAATAAGGCCGGGGCAATTAACCAATCACCCAGCGACAGGAAATGCAATATTAACTGAAGAGTGCATTCTGGGTACCATGACAAGAGAGGACTTAGCAAGCATGGTCATGAAAGCTATCGATGATGATGAAACTATTGGTAAAATCTACTCAACGCTAGATCAGCATAAAGATCCTGATTTCAGTTGGGTACAAGATAGGTGATTGATTTGGAGACAGATTTAAAAAAACAAGACACATACCCCTCTAACTCTAGAGCCTGGTATGCTGTGGTTATCCTAACCATAGCTTATGTCGTATCCTTTCTTGATCGACAATTATTGTCTCTAGTAGTCCAAGATGTCAAAGCTGATTTGGACCTTAGTGATACACAAGTCAGCCTCTTACTGGGCTTTGCTTTTGCCCTTTTTTATACCACCATGGGGATCCCAATAGGCCGCTTAGCAGATAAGAAAAGCAGGCGAGCTATTATCGGTGTTGGAATTACTTTTTGGTGCTTAATGACTGCTGCCTGTGGACTAGCCAAAAATTATACTCAACTCTTTCTAGCTAGAATTGGGGTTGGCGTTGGTGAAGCTACCTTAAGCCCAAGCAGCTTATCAATGATCAGCGATTACTTTCCAAAAGAAAAAAGAGGAAAGGCTATAGGATTCTTCAATATGGGTGTCTCAGTGGGATCTGGAATAGCACTAATTGTGGGTGGCCAGATCGTCGCTTATGTTGCCAGCTCACCACCATTGGTACTGCCCTTTTTTGGTGAAATTTTTGCTTGGCAAGCTCTGTTTTTATACGTGGGTCTTCCAGGACTGATTGTCGCTGCTCTTATGGTTACGGTCAGAGAGCCCGAGAGAAAAGAAAAAATTAGAATTAAAACTGAGCTTGGAGAAGAAACTGAAGAAGTTTCCATTAAAGAGACCATCCAATTTTTACTTGAAAGAAAACAAGCTTATGGATGGCTTTTTCTTTCTATGGCTTGTTCCGTTCTGATTGGCTATGCATTTCTCTCATGGATGCCTGCCATGTATATCAGGAGTTATGATATTGGGATAGATGTCATTTCTATTTGGCTAGGCTCTGCCTTCTTAATTGCTGGTCCAATAGGCGCAATTTCAACTGGCTGGCTAGGCGATTATCTTTTAAATAAATGCGACAAAGGAGCTCATCTTAAGCTATTTGGCTACACCATGATTGTATTAACCATTGCAGCAACCTTGGTACCATTAATGCCAACCTATCAAACAGCGACTTTAATGTTTGTTCCTCAGTGCTTGATGGCAGCTGGTCAGACAGCTCTAGCTCCGTTAGCAATAGTAAATATCACTCCAAACCAACTAAGGGGTCAAGTGGTTGCTATTTACTTTTTTGTAATTAGTATGACTGGCTATACACTAGGTCCAACCAGTGTCGCCTTATTGACTGATTTTGTCTTCCAAGACGAAGCATTAATCACCTACTCTATATCTACAGTCTCCCTAGTAGTTGGGATAATAGGAGCCTACGCAGGCTTTAAGGGTGTAAAACACTATAGAGAATACTTATCTGAATCGGATGTTGATTAAGACACAATAGATTTTTCAAAAAGTGACTGTATTGCATTATCACTGAGCCCGATTTCTTCTAAAATTTCTTTCGAATGCTCACCAACTTTTGGAACTTGTTGATGCACATCAAAACGTCGATCGTTCATTTCAATTGGCATAGCAGGCAATTTTGTTGAGCCGCCATCTGGGGTTTCAATCTTTAGAAGCCCTCCCGATTCATTCAAATGAGGGTCATCAAAAAGATCTTGAGGCTTGTTAATTGGTGCAAATGGTAATCCGGTTTGATCCAGTTTTTCCATTAACTCCTTCTTTGTAAAAGTTTTAAATAGTTCCTGAAGCTTAGGAATGATGATGTCTCTTTTTTCCACTCTACCGCTATTAATATCCATATCTTTATCTTCGATAAAATCGACTAAACCAAAGGACTGACAAAAACTTTTCCATTGACTGTCACTAACCACACCAATAAATATTTGTTCTTTATTTTTTGCCTCAAATATATCGTAAACAGCCCAAGCTGACACCCTAACTGACATTGGTGGCGGAGCTTCGCCAGTGGTTGCTGTTTGGGCCATATGCTGCCCCATAAGATAAACAACATTCTCATAAAGTGAGCTAGTAACTTTCTGGCCTTTTTCAGTTTTTTGCCTTTCTTGTAGGGCCGCTAAAATTGCTATAACACCAAACATGCCGCCCATAATATCTATGACTGATGAGCCAGCTCTTAAAGGTTGGCCTGGTGGTCCAGTCATATAAGCAAGCCCTCCCATCATTTGAGCTACTTCATCTAATGCTGTGCGGTGCTGATAGGGTCCATTGAGAAACCCTTTTGCTGAGCAATATATTAGCTGGGGATTAATCGTCTCTAGTTCTTTATGACCAAATCCAAGTTTATCCATAGCCCCAGGTCTAAAATTTTCAATGAAAACATCAGCTGTTGATAACAACTTTAAAACCACTTCTCTGCCCTCAGAGGTTTTAACATCTAAGGCAATACTTCTCTTATTTCGGTTATAAGTTAGAAAATAGCCAGACCCTGATTTTTTTAATTTCCTTGTTTTGTCCCCTGTGATCGGCTCTATTTTTATAACATCAGCACCCAAATCACCCAGAATAGAGCCTACAGCAGGCCCCATGACCATATGAGTCATTTCTATCACTTTTATACCCGACAAAGGGCGTAATGAATCGTCCATAATCAAAGTCACATAATTTAGGAAGAATATATTACTATTCTAAAGGATATTGTGTTTAGATATCACTCAAAATCATTCGAGTGTTATGAGCAAACAAACTGAAATTGAAGCAGCTATTTTTAACCGGCTGTTAGATCATTTAAAAAATGAACCTGAAATACAGAACATAGATCTGATGAATCTCGCTGGATTTTGTAGAAACTGTTTGAGCAAATGGTATGTCGAAGAAGCCTCTGCTTTAGGGGAGTCAATTAATGAAGAATCTGCTAGAGAACTGATCTATGGAATGGATTATGGTGAATGGAAAAGCAAATACCAAAAACCTGCCACTGAAGAGCAACTGAAAGCTATGAAGGCTCGACAGAAAAAATGAATGGCGAGTCAAAATTTGGTATTGATAAAATTGTACTTATCTTAGGTTTAGTAATTTACGGCACTGGATTTTCCCTGCTATATATTATTTTTGCACCATTATCTAGAAGCATTGGTCTTTCAACGACCCAATTTGGCATACTGATCGCTATCTCTAATGTGGCCCTCGTCTTCTCTTCCTACTTCTGGGGTAAAAGAAGTCAAATCATAGGACGGAAAAGAGTATTCATTATTGGTCTTTTTTCATATGCTCTAGCCTATTCTCTTTTTGCTTTTGGTATCCAAATTGGAATTTGGAGGCTGATGGAACCGATCTATCTTTTTGCTTTGTTATTTGTCATTAGATTGATCTATGGTGCCTTAATTGGCGGCATTCAACCTTCTGCTGTCGCATATATGTCCGATACGACTGCTGCCTCTGATCGAGCACAAGGCATGGCTTTAATTGGCATGGCTTCTGGGATTGGAACAATGATAGGACCCGTCATTGGTGGCGGCCTAGCTTTTATTCATCCTCTATTTCCAATGTATTTTGGTGCATTGATTGCAATCGGAGGTGGGTTGCTTGCTATAAAATACCTAAAGGAAACTGTCATAGAGCCGGTTGAAGAAACCCAAGGAACACTAAAATTCTATGACAACAGAGTCTCCCCTTACCTTCTTGGATGGATGATAGCGTTCCTAGTCTTTACAGGAACACAGGTAATTGCAGCCTTCTTTATTGAAGATAAACTAGGGGTGGTAGGTCAGAGTGAAATAATTAAGGCAACCAGCATCTCGTTGCTCTCTATGGCGCTGATGACAACTTTTATGCAAGCGGTGGTGTTGCAAGTTATCAAACTAAAACCCGAAACGCTTCTAAGAATGTGCTTTCTTATTTTTGGTGCTGTTTTAACATCAATCAGTTTTGTAACTAATTTGACTCAATTTTATCTTGCTTTTGGTGGGATTGGCGTTGCCTTCAGTATGATTACCCCAGGATTGAATTCAGCAGCTACTCTAAGTGTTAAACCCTCAGAACAAGGTGAAGTTGCTGGATTTCTGGCAGGAGCACCTGTTGTTGGAATGATTTTTGGGCCACCAATTGGTGCCTTCTTGTATAACGTCGATCCAACGTATCCGTTCTATTACGGAGGGCTGGTGGCAATTACTCTAGGTATCTATTTTCAGTTTATAAAAGTGAATGAAGATACCAATTAATCAGGTGTGTTTTGCTTCGGTAAAACCATCAGAAGCCTGTTCAGACTTTTCATCTCTTCGCCAAATTTGTCTTGGTCCGTAACCGTCTTTCCTTAAAAAATGTTCAGTGTAGACGATCCGCTCTGGATCCAATCGCATCAACTGATATTGTGGAGGCTGATCAAATCCAGTATTAATTTCTGCAGCTGAAGCCTGCCATCTGAAAATGGTCATGCCGTATTCCCAATCAGGTGTTCCTGGATCTAATATCTCAGCGTTTCCAAATAATTGAGCACCCTGAGCAACTACCCAGCCTGCCATCGGGTTTGCAACTGCAAAAGAAACCCTAGGATTGCGCTGCATAGCCTTTAGTTTTGGGCTACCTGGCTGAGGTAAAATATAAATGGTAAATTTGTCAGCATAAAATTCCAATGGGCTAACGATTGGCCCTTTTAGACCTAAAGTTCCCAGCATGCCGAGATTGGTTAATGTTAAGGCTCGTTGAATTCTATTTTCCAACATGTCTCGTGGAAGTGGTTTAGTTGTCCAAGGTATTTGATCTAACCAAGGGTGTGCATTACTCATGTTAATCTCCTAATTTAATATGGCGCGCCCGGAGGGATTCGAACCCCCGACCACCTGGTTCGAAGCCAGGTACTCTATCCAGCTGAGCTACAGGCGCACTTTTATCTATTATATATGAGAAATAATTGGAAAACTTATCGCCTTATCTCTCCATAGTTCTTCAGCTTCCTGTAGGCTAATTTTCTTGAATCGCAATTGATCGCCAGGTCTTAGTTGCCCAATCAGTGTTCGGATATATTCGTTATCTTCTATTCCACTCTTTGATGAAGTTGAAAGTAGATCATATTCAGGACCCTCAGTAACCCTGATTAACCATGAATGACTGTAGTTTGCTTGCTGGGTTGATTTCATTGCTTCCTGATAATCTTCCTGATAATGATTCTTTTCCAGGCTAAGATAATCACCCTTTTCAATCATCCTACCTTTGAAACCACCAAGTTTAGATGGAAGGTACGTTGAAACACTGCCAAGAAAATTAGCGCCAATGATATTATCTCTAAAAGCTAAATAAGAGCGACAACCATGGGTGGCTCTACCAATCTCAACAATACACCCAGAATCAGCTGTAAAAACTGTTTTATGAGGGACAGATATACCATCAATTTTAAGCTCCATGAAGGCACCAACAAGAGTGATCTCCTGAGAAGAATGAAGTTTAAATTTAGGGCCAATAAATGTGGACTCCAACACGGGGGAATTAATGTTTTTTCCCAACAAAGCATTAGCTAAAGCGGCTGACTCTGGATCTGCAGCACCTGATAATGGAACACCCATGTTTCTCCATCTCCTCCTCCCAAGATCTTGGATCGTGGTCAAAACACCAGAAGAAATAAATTCAATATCCTTCATATCAATCCCTTAAGATTGCATTAAATTCTGATTTTGTAATCTGCTCAAAATTTAACTCCATGCTTGGCAAAATTAAAAACGGATCATTTCTCTTTATGTCAAACAAATTTATTGGCGTTCTACCAATAATGGACCATCCTGCAGGCCCTTGAATTGGATAGATGCCAGTCCTGTTATTGGCTATACCTATGGAGCCTTTTGGTACGAGTGGTCTAGGGTTAGTTAATCTGGGTAGCTTTATTTTCTCAGACAGTTCTCCTAGGTAAACAAACCCTGGGGTAAACCCAATCATTTTTACTTCATAATCTCTCTGACAATGCTCAACAATAACTTCGCTTCTTGACAGTCCTGTATGGTTTAGAATGTGTTTCATATCAAGAGCAAACTCGTCGTCGTAGCAAACCGGAACAGTTATAGATCCCTCAAGCTTATTGTTAAATGAAGCATCTATCGACTTGCTCTGCTTGTATATTGCTTCTTTGATGTCCTCTCTATCTTGCAATAGTGGGTTGAATTGTATGACTAAAGAATCTTCTCCTGGAACTACTTCAAGATTATTTTGTGATTTGAGAATATGTTGTGAGAGTTGCCAGAAAAAATAAGGGCAATCATTTCTTTTTTCTTTTAATTTAACCTGGAGAAGATCTTCACTAATTTCTTCAATTACAATTGGAAATTGTCTAGCCATAGTATTTAAATTTTATTCCCTCTGACTCAAGTGAGGCTTTGATTAATTGAACTGATTCCAAGGCATTTGGAGTATCGCCATGAATACATAATGTTTGTGCATGGATCTTGAAGCTTTTGCCATCGATTAAAAGAGAATGATCTAAAGCAATCAATCTTGCTTGAGAAATCCTTTTATCGATAGAGTTAATTAAGGCACGATTTTCGCTCCTGCTAACCAAAGATAGATTTTCATTGTATCGACGATCAACAAAAGCCTCTGTTATAAAAGGCAGTTCGTATTTACTGCAGAGTTCTTCAGTTATAGAACCGAAAGGTCCAACAACGTTTAAGGATAAGTCATTGTCTTTTATCGCTGAAATAAAAACTTCACTCAGTTCCCTACTCCGTGAAACATCGTTATAGAGTTGACCGTGTAATTTTATATGTTGAACAGGCATATCGTGGCTCTTAGCAACATCTAAGAATTTTGTAATTTGTGAGGATAAAGAATCCTTAAGGTCATTCTTTGAAATGTCTATCGATCTTCTTCCAAAGCCTTCAATGTCTGGGTAGGAGGGATGTGGGCCTATAGCAACACCCTGCTCTTTAGCAGCAGAAACAATCTTTGAGATACTTGCTTCATCACCAATATGGCCTCCACAGGCAATATTACAAGAGGTGACTATTTCAAGAAGTTTTAATTCAAGATCAAGTTCATCTGTAGTGGTAAATTCCCCTAAATCAGCATTAAGATCCATTGTTGTTTTATCCTTTTATCTAATCTTATTCTATATGATCAATTGGAGTGATAATAAAGTTTCAACGAGCATAAATGAGTATTTATTTAGGAGATATTACGATTTAATAATCTATCAATAAAGTGGGTTTGCGCAAATATTAGTGCAACAAAATAAATTGATAAGATTTTTATAAAAGTACTTATAGGACATATTTTTTTTATGTATTTTTTCTAACTTATTATTTTTCATTAACTTACAAATATCTCTTAAACTAAAAAAATTATCCTTATAGGACAAAAATAATTTTTTGAAAAAAAGTTTATTTTTTTGAACTAAAAAATCTTGAAAAAAGTTTAGTTGAAAGTAATATCTTAATCATCTCTTAGAGACCGATCTGGAAGTAACTTAAGATGCAGAAGGAAGAGTGGAAAAGAGAAAGAGACCTCAAGGGTGAAAGCGAATCGGGGAGAATAAGTTAACGACAAAGGAGAACCGATTCCCACCAAGTCCGAAAAGAGATGTCGGGCAAGGAGCTGAAGAAAAAATCTCGCTTCAGACACCCCAAGGACTCGACTAAGACAGAGCTTCGGCTCTGTTTTTTTTACCCTTTTGAAGATTTATAAGCCCTAAAGCCTGTGTAGGATAATAAGGCAGCAAATGGTAAAGCAGCGTATGTTGCGGCTAGTGAGGATAAGCCTAATAGGACCACACCTGAAGCTGCAAACCAGCTTCCCACTACTTCGCCAGCCCTAGCTAAGAAGGTGTCCATGAATACAGTGGACTTATATCGCTGCTGAGTTTCAAGGTAGGTGAATAGAGTCTCTCTAGCAGGTTTACACAAAGCATACTCAAATGTTCTTAGAACACACACCACAAATAAGACCGTCATTATTTCTGGGTAAGCCTCATAAAAGATTAAGGCTAAGAATAAGATTAGACCGTAACTAACCAGTATTAATCCAATGCCAAATTTTCTAAAAATAAGTGAAGTTAGGAAAAACTGAAAAAATAATGTTAGAGGTGTCACAATTTGTTCTATTCTTGCAAAAAATCCTGTTCGTTCACAAGGATCGGTTGACCAATCCTGAACGATGCTTAAGGCTATCATCCAACCGAAAGTCATTAGGGCTGTCCATAAAACCATGTACAAACTTAAATTACCCAGCATTGAGCCCCTAATAGGTATTAACATAGAGCCGATACCTTTAGCCGAGGAGTCTTCCTCTGTTGCGATCTCTGCGTCGGCAACTCTTGATTTAAAATTTGTACTGAGTGCAAGCGCTATACTTAAACCCAGAATCGATATTAGAATGAGTGAGAAAGGGCCCCAATCAGACATTGAAGATGTCCCGCACACCTCCGTAGAGAAATACCGAGCAATAGAAGAACCACTAAAAGCACCCAATGAACCACCGGCACTGATAATCCCAAAATACATCTTTCCCTGTTCGCTAGTAAAGTGATTGATCATTGAAACCCAAAAAATAGACACAACAAAAAAAGAAAAGACGTTACACCAAATATAGAACGCCTTGGCAATAAAGACTCTAACTTCATTATCAAAGCTTACCCATCCAAGAAAAAAGCAAATGAGGTTAGCTATAAAGAAAAGATAGGTATAGATAACCACCCTATTGCGATCAATATTAGAAACCATCCATGAATAAATTGGGTTAGCGATCAGCATTATCAGGAGAACAATCGAAAGCAACCCAGGGAGATTCTCTAATCCAGCCTGCACTGCCATTTCGTTCCTAACCGGCCTAATGGAATACCAGGAGCAAAGAACAAAATAAAAAAAGAGGAAGGCCTTGAGGATTGAACCAAGATCCTCTCTAGGCATTTGAAAAAAACTTAGTTTGTCTTTTATGGCTTGCATACGATCTCTATAAGATCATTTAATGATGGTAGTTTACTATAAATATTGACGACAAGCTTAGAAGCTATCCATAATTAAGCTATAGAATAGTAAATCATTAACAAACAGCTGACATAAATCATAATGCCATCAACCAACATTGACATTAATTTTGATAATAGCTATTCACGGCTTCCTGAAAACTTTTACGAGAAAATCAATCCTGAATCGGTAAAAAATCCGAAGCTAATTGTATTCAATAATAATCTGGGTAATAAACTAGGAATAGAAAATACAGGATCAAAAGAGACTCTTTCTAAAGTTTTTTCAGGCAATCTGTTGCCCGATGGGTCTGAGCCTATAGCTTTAGCCTATGCCGGTCATCAATTTGGTAATTTTGTGCCTCAGCTCGGTGATGGACGAGCTTTATTAATTGGCGAAATTATTAATCAAGAACAGGAGCGCTTTGACATACAGTTGAAAGGCTCAGGTAAGACAAAATTCTCAAGACAAGGAGATGGAAAATCGGCTCTAGGTCCTGTAATTAGAGAATATATTCTGAGTGAAGCAATGCATGCGTTGAATGTTCCAACAACTAGAGCTTTAGCAGCGGTAACTACTGGAGAAGATGTGTTTAGGGAAACCAGATTGCCAGGTGGTATTCTGACTCGAGTGGCTAAAAGTCATGTTCGAGTAGGCACTTTTGAATACTTTATGGCTAGAAAAGATTTAAAGAATCTAAAAGTTCTCGCTGATTACGTCATGGAAAGACTGTATCCGCAAGCATTGGAATCTAAAAACCCATGTCTTAAAATGCTTCAAATAATAGCTAAAAAACAATCTCAGCTGATAGCAAAATGGATGGGGATAGGCTTTATCCATGGGGTGATGAATACCGATAATACTTCAATCGCTGTTGAAACTATTGATTACGGTCCTTGTGCATTTATGGATGAATACAATCCTCAAACAGTCTATAGCTCGATTGATCATCACGGTCGATATGCTTTTGCAAATCAGGCTCAAATAGCCCATTGGAATCTGGCTTGCTTATCCGGTTGCTTAATACCATTGGTGGATAAAAATGAAGAAAAATCAAAAGCTGAGATCAACAAAGTACTCGAGAGCTTTTCTAAGAATGTGAATGATGAGATTTCAAGGAAAATGACTCAAAAAATTGGCCTAGAGAAGCCGGATCAGGAAGGCTTAGAACTTTTGAGAGCCTTGCTAAAATTGATGCATGAGAGCAAAACAGATTATACCCTAACATTTAGATCGCTCAGCGACGTTGCTCAAGGAAAGACCAAAGAATTTATATCCTTTTTTGATACAAAGGATTCAATTTCAGATTGGATAAAAGATTGGGAAAAACTTTTAAGCAAACAGGGAAAAGACAGGTCCGAAACTGCTGATTCAATAAGTTCCATAAACCCGCTTTACATTCCAAGAAACCATCTGGTGGAAAGAGCCATACAATCGGGAGTCAGTGACCAAGATTTTTCCTACATGTTAAAACTTTCAAAGATCCTAGAAGAGCCGTTCACTCGTCAAGATATTGAACCCGAATTTCATCTTCCGCCAAAGAAAGAGGAAAAAGTGCATCAAACTTTCTGTGGGACCTAAAAGGAATTAATGGGGTAAACCCTACCCTCAACAATCGTTGCTTTGACCACTATGTCTTTTATTGTTTTTTGATCTACGGTAAGAGGGTTTTCTTTGAGAACAGTGAAATTTGCATACTTTCCTGTACTGATAGTGCCGTAATCATCTTCCATTCCCATGATATAAGCTGCATTAATGGTCACAGCTCTTAAAGCCTCCAAAGCGCTTATTCGTTGATTGGGTCCAGCAACCTCATTGGCAAAATTAATTCGGTTAACAGCAGCATGCATTAATAATAAGGGAGAGCCTGGAGCCATGGGCATGTCGGAGTGAAGCGACATCAGTACGCCAGCTCGTTTAAGATCTCCTAATCTGACCATATCACGAGATCTTTCTGCCCCTACTCCTTTCCGGCTGTATAAATCTGACAAGGCCGTTACATAATAAGGGTTAGCGCTAACGATAGCACCCAAGTTTTTTATTCTCTCCACCTGATCAAAACTTGAATACCCAAAATGCACAATAACGGTTCGATGATCATCTCTTGGATTGCGTTCCATATTCTCTTCCAAGACATCCAAAAGACGATCAAGCCCTGCATCTCCATTCACATGAACATGAATTTGGTAACCAGCATCCCAAAATTCTTGAAATGCTTCACGATAAATCTTTTCCTGCATTAACCATGCGCCTTGATGCCCATCAAGATAACCGTCTCTCATGACCATATTTTGAGAGTACATTGCACCGTCAGTAAATAGCTTGATGTGCTGCGGTAAGAATTCAACCTTGCCTTGACCCCACGAAAGATACTCTTTCGATCTTTCAACTAACTCATCAACTTCATATGTCTCTGAAATAAAAAGTCCGCTTGGAATATAGATGGACCTAAATGGGGTGTTTTTATCGCCAAAGACGAGATTTTTTGCGTCCTGAACAGCCCTGACAGAATAAGCACCTGGATTACCAATAAGGGTAATGCCGTTTTGATGAAGATAGTTTTCAGTAATTTGCAAACCTTTAATTAATCGCTCAGGAGTTGATAGATAGGACATGATGTAGGGGAGAACAGACACCAAACCTTGTTCAGAAAAATGCCCCTCCTCAAAACTTGCGTATTCTTTTGCCTCATCATCAAATGAATCGACAAGTTCTTTTGTGATGCCAAAAAAATCAAGGGCAGAGGAATTTAAAATAAATTCATGAAATGACCGATGGATCACTAGCATGGGTCGAGTGGTTGAAATCTGATCAAGATCTTGCCTTGTTAACTCACCATGAAAATAATGATGAAATCCCCAAGTAACCAATGGCTTGGACAGATCAGAAGAATTTTGAGCTGCAAACTCCAGTCGCTCAAGATAAGACTTCCTATCTCTAACCCCTTTTGAGCTATTCAGGGGTAACTCCCAATCCTCAATGGCTATAACCTCTGACAGCATTGTTATAGCTGCAAGGTTTGGGTGTACATGATGTTCAATCAGACCAGGAACCAAGACATCATCAGAGTAAGCTTGGTTAATCTGTGCCTTTGGAAATTGCTTTACAATTTCATCTAGGATAATTCTGTTCTAGGGTTACAATCTCTTTAGCAATATATATTTCAACCCGACTGTTTTGTTCGCTAAAAACAAGATCGGGTAAAAGAAAAATAATAAAAGTTAGAAAGATTATCTTCATTATATAAATCAATCGTTTACGTGTAGTTCTGGCGGAGAGAGAGGGATTCGAACCCTCGATACGCTATTAACGTATACTCCCTTAGCAGGGGAGCGCTTTCAGCCACTCAGCCACCTCTCCTTATCTTGAATTATAGATTATATCTAAATGGAAGTATTTTATAGATTTAGTTAAAGTAAAAGGATGAAGAATTTACTAACTCTTTTACTCCAGAGAATAGCTAATGAATCGTAATGTTATTGTTACCTGCGCGGTAACTGGTTCAGGTGATTCTGTTGGTAAACACCCTGCTATTCCAGTCACACCAAAAGAAATTGCGACCGCTGCGATAGAGGCTGCTAAAGCTGGCGCTGCCATTGCCCATATTCATGTAAGAGAACCTGATAGTGGCAAACCAAGCAGAGGTGTCGAACTTTACAGTGAAGCAGTGAGTCGTATTCGTGAAAGCAATGTGGACGTCATTATTAATCTGACTACTGGTATGGGTGGCGATCTTTTCTTAGGTCCTGATGAGGAACCTATGAATTTTAGCGACAACACAGATTGTGTTGGAATAATGGAGCGAATAAAACATGTTGAAGAACTCTTACCAGAAATTTGCTCTCTTGATTGTGGTTCATTCAATTATGCCGAAGGAGATTATGTCTATATATCAACTCCAAACATGCTGGAACAAGGTGCTAGAAGGCTTCAAGAAATAGGTGTGAAGCCAGAACTTGAAGTCTTTGAACTTGGGCACATATCCTTTGCTAAACATCTTATGGCTCAAGGATTACTGGATGACCCGCCACTGTTTCAGGTCTGTCTTGGTATTCGCTGGGCAGCTGAAGCAAACACCGCCTCTTTTAAAACCATGGTTGATGCACTACCAGAAGGTTGTAATTGGGCAGGGTTTGGGACAAGCGCCATGGAAATGCCTATGGTGGCTCAAGCGGTACTCTTAGGTGGAAATATCCGGGTAGGCCTGGAGGATAACCTCTATTTGGAAAAGGGTGTTTTTGCATCGAATGGCCAATTGGTAGAAAGGGCATGCAATATTGTTGAACTCATGGGATGTTCAATTCAAACTCCATCAGAAGCGAGAGAAACTCTTGGCCTTAAAAAAGCCTAAATAAATGATTAAACTTATTGGAGAATTCTTATGGTTTTAGTACAAAAAAATGTTGCTCATCCATGGATGTGTGACGTTTTAGGTCATATGACCACACGCCATTATGTAGCCATGTTTGATGATGCTGCTTATCATATGCTATACACGGTCTTTGGATGGATCGGGGCTAGTGATGCAGAAAATAAGATTGCTTGGGCAGACGTCCAGCATGTGATTGATTATAAAGCGGAAGTCTCGGTTGGTGATGTACTTGAAATTGATTCAAAGCTAACCAAAATCGGGAACAAATCCATCACCATTCAATATCAGATGAAGAATCTTGGTAAGAATGAGGTTGCTGCGACGCTTCAATGCATTTGTGTGCTCTTTGATTTAAAGACACGCAAATCTGTTGAAATATCTACTGAATTAAGAGAGCTAGCATCAAAGCATCTGGCATAAAGAATCAGAAAGAAGTTAAAAATGATGCCGCGTTCCCACCGGATACTTCAGCCTGCCTTGCCGCAATAAGGTAATCTCTTCCTTCAGGAGAATACTCATTATGATTACCGTATATTCTGCTCACACGGTTTTTATGAAAAATCTTAATTTGAGCTAAAAAAGGCACTACAGTTTCAGGATTGTCTCCAAAGAGCTCTCGATGTTTTTGTGGAAGTCGATACCAAGGAACTGTCATGTCATCGTGATGTGCATTGTGGTAACCAAAATTTAATGTCAGCCAGTTGATTACTTCAATGTTATAAGAATGTGGATTACTGTAAGTGTGTTCTTGCTCCCACTCGTAGTTTCCTTGCCTTTCAGGCTTTTCATTGCTAAATAGTGTCAAATTATAAGGGTAATCGTGTTGTATTGAATCCATAAATCGAAGCACTGTTAACAGCAAAATATATGAAAAGACATAAAAGATAGCTACACGAGGAAAATAGATTGATAGAGTTATAAATAAGGACCACCTTATTAGAATCATAGTTAAGTTTCTGACACGTTGATCCCTTCTTTCAGGAATAATGAAAGAGGTAAACATGGTAATAAAATGCATAATAAATTCATGGGCGGGAATATAAAACCATTCCAAAATTTTTGTTAGTTTAAAAATCATGGGGTTTTTTTCAAAAAAACCTTCGTAGTCAAACCAAACCACATCATCCACATCAACATGGTGTCTAAAATGCTTGAATTGCATATCCTTAAATGTTCCATATGAGGAGCCACAGAACCAGCTAAATAATTCGCCAAGATAAGTATTCAATCTAATTTTCTTAAAAACTAGGTTATGCCCAGATTCATGGACAAGATAAGCAGCAATAATCATTGCATGTGCTAAAAGAATCGAAGATAAAATATTTACAAATATATTCTGGTCAAATAGGCCTATAAAACCAATAAAATAAGCGCCTATAGCGTAGAGTATTGCTCCGCCGTTATAGATAATACCGTCTGACTCCTTGAAAACCTTTTCCATGTTTAAAGACTATCAAATCTATGTAAATTGACAAAAGTAATTATTTAAATTAACTAATGTAGAATATGGACATGAACCCTTTCGTACTATTCAGCCAGACTCATATTCTAAGTCTCATATTAACTTATGGTCTTATTGTATTATTAACTTTATACATTAAATCTCTTGGAGATGAGAAAACACAGTACGCAAGAGTTTCTCTAGGAGTTTTATTGATTACACATGCATTCTTGCAAATATTTTATGGGTATCAATTTGCTTGGTGGGAATCTCTGCCCCTCCACATGTGTGATTTTTCTAAAGTTGCAATTGGTTTGTATCTCTTAGGTTACGGTCCTAGATTTTTTCATTGTGCATTTTTCTGGGGGATTATTCCCGCTTCTATGGCACTACTTACGCCAGGATTGGCTTATAGTTTCCCAGATCCAGAATATGTAAATTTTTTCTATGGTCATGGGTTAATACTTCTTGGAGTATCAACAGGATATTTTGTTCTAAACGAACGTCCTTACTTTAAAGATTTCATTTATGTTACTGGTATCACAATATTATTAACCATAGTTATCTATATCATAAATATAGTATTGGGAGATGGAGCAAATTTCTGGTTCCTATTATATAAACCAACCGGTGACACTATAATGAACTTATTTCCTGATGCTCCCTGGCATATAT
>LULT01000130.1_pt1 | contig 21507 bp, 21 predicted proteins | sample 728141 | NCBI WGS metagenome assembly LULT01 (sample SAMN03860282, study PRJNA289734) | marine metagenome | biome: seawater column; feature: ocean; material: water; isolation source: Red Sea water column Station 108 - depth 100m | place: Saudi Arabia: Red Sea | collected 2011-10-15 | depth 100 m | reverse complement strand
AAAGAACACTAAATCATCTTTTAATTTAGTTCCAATCCCGTGTTCTGCACTAAAAGAGCCACCAAGTGATTCAGCAATTTCGTGCACCTTTCTGTTTACATCAAAGATTTTATCTAGAAACTCCTGTTCCTCCATAGCATCTGGTTGTTTTTTGGTGAAGTGCAGATTGCCGTCACCCAAGTGTCCAAAGGTATAAACAATGGAATTGCCCACAATTTCTTGCATCGCTTTTGATGCGGTTTCAACAAATTCTGGAATCTTCTTTATAGGCACAGAAATATCATGATGAATTCCTCTGCCTGATAATTTTTCAGCTTCAGAAATACTGTGCCTTATTTTCCATATATCATCCTTTTCTTTTTCATTGTTGGCAACTATGGCGTCGATAATCATTCCTGATTCCATGTGTTTATTTAAAAAATCTAGTATAAGTGCATCTTCTGTATTAATTATTTCAACAATGACTTGCCACGGGTGTTCTGAATTTAAAGGGATACGAAAATGAGGTAAGTATTTTTCTACTGCCTGTATGCATGTGTTACTCATAAATTCGAATGCAGAAACATTATCACCAAATGAATCCTTGGTTAAGTTAAGTAAATCTATTGCTTCTTCAGGGCTATTTAAGGCGAGAAGACTGGTGCATGTGTTTTTTGGCTCAGAGTAAAGCTTTAAACAGACTTTAGTAATAATTCCAAGAGTGCCTTCAGCGCCGATAAAAAGCTGTTTTAGGTCGTAGCCTGTGTTGTCCTTTCTTAATGCCTTTAGATCGCTGAATAACTTTCCATTCGGAAGAACTACCTCTATTCCCATTACTTGGTCTCTAGCCATGCCGTATTTTAAAACATTAACACCGCCAGCATTGGTTGAAATATTGCCACCAATCTGACAGGATCCCTCAGCACTAAGGCTTAAAGGGAAAAGCAGATTGTTTGCAGACGCTGCTTCTTGAATGGTTTGCAGTATACAACCTGACTCCACAGTGATTGATCGATTGTAGAGGTCGATATCTATTATCTTATTTAGCTTAGAGGTGTTAATAACAATTTCAATACGTTTATCTTCTGATAAAGGCACATTGGCTCCGCATAAACTGGTATTACCTCCTTGTGTTGTAATGCCCAGATTATTTTTATTACAAAGAGATACAATTTCCATCACATGATCTACAGATTCTGGAAGCACTATTAACGGAGTATCTCCTTTAATCTGCCCTCTCCAATCTTCGAGATATTTCTCAATCTCCTTTTTTTCGGTTATGCAGTTCTTAATCCCAACCACTTTTTGGAATTTAATACTTAAATCTTTGAAGTTTTCAGGCATTAATCTTTTTCATCAAAGACCAAATCGAAATAAATAATGAGGCAATAATTGGACCAATGACAAAGCCAGATATCCCGAACAAACTAATTCCTCCAATGGTTGTAAGCAGGACCAAATAGTCAGGCAAAGACGTCTCCTTACTTATCAAATAGGGCCTTAGTAAATTATCCACAAGACCGATAATAAAAAGTCCTGAAAATAATAAGATTAAACCTTGTACCCACATTCCGCTATAAATAAGAAATATAGTAATTGGGAGCCAAACAACTGCTGTTCCAATTCCAGGAAAAATACTAAATAGAGCCATTAAGAATCCCCACAAAATAGCCCCTTGGATATTTAATATTGAGAGGATGACAAAGCCCAAAAAACCTTGTACAAAAGCAACTATAAAAGTTCCTTTAATAGTAACTTTTGTGACTTGATGAAATTGATCGAGTAAATACCTTTCGTGATCATCATCCATAGGAAAAACACTGATACAGTTATTAATAATATTTTCACCGTCCTTTAGGAAAAAGAACAGCAGGTAGATCATTATTAGAGACGATACTATGAAGCTGAAAATATTTTCTGTAATCCTCATTAGGGTCGTGTAAGTTAATTGAGATAAGCTGTATACAAATTGATTCAGTTGCTTATAGATATCATCAATATTCAAACCAATGAGCTTTATAGTATTTTCAATACTCGGAATTATTGATGAAGACCCAATCTCAAAAACTCCTGACTCAAGCATGGAGACTATTTTAAATAATTCATTGGTTATCGCTCCAAGGATTAGGATGCTTGGCAGAATAACCAGAAGAAGAATAACAAAAATTGTAAGTGAGCTTGATAATGATGGCCTTACAGTTTTTTTATTCAGCCAATTATAAAATGGTGAAAAGAGTATCGAAAAGATGATTGCCCAAAAAACAGGAATTAAATAATCGATAAGGAGCATTGAGAATAAAATAGTAGTAATCGCAAGGATTATGAAATATGCATTTTTACTTTTCATTTGTGTTTTTACTTCAAAAATTCTTAAATAATTATAATCTTAAACAATTATGAATAGGCGGTATTTTTATTTTGAATAATATTGTAGACAATGTAATTAGAGAACTAGAGTTTAAAGCTGGGGTAACCCTAGCTAGTTTTGGCCTCCAGGCTGAGTTGAAATCTATTCAGAATTATCTCAATAAGGAGTCAATCGATGAAGACTTAAGAGACGCCTGTTACATTATATTTAGAACTCATTTCATTAGGGAGGCTCTCAAGCGCGATGATGCTGAAGATGCCTGTTATAACCTCATCATGCTCTGGGATCACTGCTCTAAGGCAGGCGATGAAAATTACAATGAAATTTTAGTTGATTCAATTGACAAGCTTCTCAAAGTTACAAATAAGCGAATTAAAACAGTAAAGAATAGACATCTTAGAGTCTTAGAGCTTAATAAGATGAATTGGTCTATTGACGCCATAGCTGCAGACACAGGATACTCTAGACGTCAGATATCGAGAGTTATTAACGGCCATACTAAGAATTAGTCTTTGTGGTCGGGACGAGAGGATTTGAACCTCTGACCCCCTGAACCCCATTCAGGTGCGCTACCAGGCTGCGCCACGCCCCGAGATTTAATGCATTAATCTAAGATATCAATTACGGCTTCTAGATCTGATCTTATGTCGCTTAAAGCAGAAGATTTTGATTCTTTTTCTGACTCATCGACCGAGAGTTTTTGTTTGGCACCTTTTATGGTGTAACCGTTTTCATAAAGTAATTCTTTAATCTGCCTTATCAATAAAACATCATGTCTTTGGTAGTATCTTCGGTTTCCTCTTCTCTTGATTGGTTTAAGCTGGGTGAATTCTTGTTCCCAGTATCTTAAAACATGCGCTTCGACTTCACATAAGTCACTAGCCTCGCTGATTGTAAAATATCTTTTAGTGGGTATTGAAGGGAGTTGTGAAGTATTTTCAATCATTTGAAAGAGTTTTGACAGCCTCTTTGAGCTTTTGTCCTGATTTGAAAGTAACAACTCTTCTCGCAGATATTTCAACATCTTCACCGGTTCGGGGGTTTCTCCCTGGCCGCGGAGATTTATCTTTAAGTTGAAAATTACCAAATCCAGAAAGTTTAACCTCTTGGCCATCTTCAAGTAGATCTTTAATATGATCAAATAGAGAATCTACTAACTCTTTGGCTTCTCTTTTATTGAGTCCAATTTCGTTGTTAAGGTCTTCAATAATTTCTGATTTTGTTAACGTCATTATCTTACTGTTATATTTAATTTTTTGAGTATATTTTGATTGATCTTCAACATGGATTTATCAATCTCATCGTCATTAAGGGTGCGTGATTTTGATTGAAAAATCAAGCCTATAGAAACACTTTTTCTACCTGCACCAATTTTGTCTCCTTTGAAAACATCAAAGATTATAATCTCTTCTAAGTCTTTGATTTTGTTTGATTCTATCAAATCTATAACTTGGTTAATTTCTATTGAATCATCCATTAATAATGATAAGTCTCTCCTTGAGTATGGAAAGTATTTTGTTGGTGAATAATTTAGAATCATAGGTGATTTTAGAACATCATGGTTAAGTTCAAAGACAATTGGATTGGAATCCAGTTTTAGGTCACTTGTTACCTCCGGATTAATTTCACCGATATAACCAATAACCTTATTTTTTAGATTGATCGATGCAGTTCTCCCCGGACAAAGCATCTTGTGGTTGGTTTGTTTGAAAGAAACTTCTGATTTAAGATTAAAGCATTCCAAAAGAGTCTCTAAATCACCTTTAATATCAAAGAAATCAATTGGCGAATTAGATTTTCCCCATTGTTCTCTATCACGGTTGCCATAAGCTAGACCAGAAATAACTGTTATCTCATGGGGAGATTTTCTTACCGAAGAAAAAACTTTTCCAACCTCAAAAACACGAACATCTTTCTGTTGTCGTTTAATGTTATAGACTAAATTGGATAGCAACCCAGGCCATAATGAGTTCCTCATTACAGACATTTCAAGAGACAGAGGGTTCTGAAGGTCCATAACATCAATAGTGGAATTATTAGATGAGGCATTCATGGAAGGGCTGACGAAACTATAATTAATGACTTCTGAATACCCAAGATTGCACAGTAGATTATTGATTAAGTTTCGTTTATCTAGTCTTTTTGTCTTCTGACCTAGCCTAATATCCTGAGTTTCTCTTACCTCAGGAATAGTGTCATAGCCATAGATTCTTGCGATTTCTTCAATCAGATCACACTCATCCTCAATATCAAACCGATAACTTGGTGCTTTAACTTTCCATCCTTCATAACCAAAGTCTTTTTCTTTCGTTTCCATGTTAAGTTTTTCAAGTATTGATTTAATTCTTTTATTAGGAATTCTAATACCCAAAATTCTTTTAATTTGTTCTTTTCTTAAGAAAATGTTTTTGTTCTTTGGCTTATCTTTTTTGCTGATAGATTCATTTATTGGTCCATTCTCTCCACCTGCTACTTGATTAAGTAGTTGAGTAAACCTCTCGATTGCATGTCTTTGAATGTTTGGATCTACCCCTCGTTCAAATCTCAAACTTGCTTCACTATGAAGATTTAACATTCTGGCTTTACCCATAATTGTTTCATAATTAAAGTAAGCTGATTCTAGAAGAATTGATGAGGTTGTTTCTGATATACCAGACTCTAGGCTTCCCATAATTCCCGCTATACCTAAAGGCTTTTCGTCATCGGCTATAATTAGGAAATCTTTGTTAAGTATTTGCTGGCTTCCATCGAGAATATTTAAAGTTTCTTTATTTTTAGCTCTTCGAACTATGATCTTGGATCTTACAGTATCAAGGTCATAAGTATGAAGTGGTTGACCTGTCTCAAGCATGACAAGATTCGCAATGTCCACAACTAAATTAATAGATTTAAATCCACATAACTCCAGACGTTCTTTTAACCATTTAGGGGATTGAGTCTTGTTGTTATAATTTTTTATAACTCGAGTTATAAAGATTGGACAGTCTTTAACGGAATTGACCTTTATTGGGATAATTTCTTTATGATGTAATTCACAATCAGTTTTTGTGAGTTCTTTATAAGATTTATTACTTATAGCAGAAAGTTCTTGAAGGATTCCTTTAACACTAAAACAGTCTGCACGATTAGGAGTTAATGAGAAATCAATGACAGGTTTTTTTTTATGCGTTAGTAGCTCACATTCAAGTCCTGAGAGTGTTAATTTTTCCACCACGTAATCTGCATCCAGATCCTGTCTAGAAAATTCATTTAACCAATCTATTGGAAGTTTCATTATTATTTAAATTGACTAAAGAAACCTTTAATTCCATATTTAAGCATTGTTAATCTTTCAACGCCCATACCGAAGGCATAGCCACTGTATTTTTTATTATCTATACCCAAATTGTCCAAAACCTTTGGGTGTACCATTCCGCAACCTAATATTTCTAGCCATTGACCATCATTCGATAGTAAGTCAACTTCTGCAGATGGTTCTGTAAAAGGAAAGTATGAGGGCCTGAACCTTAAACTCATTTCATCATTAAAAAAACTATTAATGAAATCGTGGAGTATGCCCTTTAGGTGTGTAAAATTTATATCTTTATCTATCACCAAGCCTTCAACCTGGTGGAACATTGGTGTGTGTGTTATATCAGAATCTCTTCTGTAGACTTTACCAGGTGCAATTACTCGAATTGGGACCCCATCTCTTTCCATGCTTCTAATTTGGATGGGTGATGTATGCGTTCTAAGTAAATATTCATTATTAAAGTAAAATGTATCATGCATTGCTCTTGCAGGATGGTTACCAGGGATATTCAATGCTGTGAAATTATGGTATTCGTCTTCTATTTCAGGCCCATCATCAACCAAAAACCCCGCATTGATAAAGATTTTCTCTATTTGATTTAACGTTATTGATAGAGGGTGTATATTGCCAATTGATGATGTTTTACCTGGTAATGTAATATCAATTGCAGCTTGCTCAATGCTAGCTTTAATTTTTTGGGTATTTAGTTCAGTTTTTTTTAACGATATTTTTTCCTGGAGAGTCTTTTTAATTTCATTAATTTGTTTTCCAAACTGTGGTCGTTCCTTAGGATCAAGTTTCGATAGTGATTTTAACTCCAAGCTAACTTTACCTTTCTTACCTAGATAGAAAACTCTGACAGAGTCGAGTTCTTTTAAAGATGAACAATTAGATATATCTTCTTTTGCCTGACGAGTAAGTTCTGACAAACTCTTTGTCATGTTATGATTTTTCTAAAGCTGCTTTGGCTTTATCTGAAAGGACCTTGAAAGCTTCTAAATCGTTAATAGCCAGATCAGCCAGTATTTTCCTATCAATTTCAATGCCAGCCGTTTTAAGTCCATGCATTAGTTTGCTGTAAGAGAGATCATACAGTCTCGCAGCAGCATTGATTCTAATAATCCACAATGATCTAAATTGCCCTTTCTTTTTTCTTCTATCCCTATATGCATATTGGCCAGCCTTTATAGCGGCTTGTTTAGCAACTTTAAAAAGACGACTTCTTGCACCGTATTGACCTTTTGTCTTTTTTAGTACTTTTTTATGTTTAGCTTTTGAGGTAACACCTCTTTTTACTCTAGCCATTTTACTTCCTTGAATTAACTATAAGGCAGAAGTTTCTTTATGCTCTTCTTATCACCATCGGCAATAAGAGAAGACGACCGAAGATGTCTTTTTCTTTTACTGCTCTTCTTAGTAAGAATATGGTTCATATGAGATGAACTTCTCTTATATTTGCCGCTTCCAGTCTTTTTAAACCGTTTCGCAGCTCCTTTGTTTGTTTTTAATTTTGGCATAATATTTTTTAGTTACTTTTTGGCGCTACAATCATAACAAGTTGTCTACCTTCAAATTCTGCTTCTTGTTCGATCATTGCAACCGTCTCTATATCTTTAAGAACTCTTTCCAATAATTTATGTCCGAGTTCTACATGTCTCATTTCTCTACCACGATATCTAAGGGAAATCTTAACTTTATTTCCTTGATCGAGAAATTCTCTTATTTTATTAACTTTTACGTCGTAATCACCTTTTTCTATTAAGGGTCTAAATTTAATTTCTTTTACCTGGAAGACTTTTTGTTTTTTCTTTGCACCTTGGGTTTTCTTTTTTTGTTCAAATAAGAACTTACCGTAATCTAGTATTCTGCAAACCGGTGGTTCAGTGTTGGGTGATACTTCGACCACATCCATTCCCTTATTGCTTGCTAGCTCTATAGCTTCGCTAATGCTTAGAATACCTAGTTGAGTCCCATCTTCATCAATCAGCCTCACTTCGGAGACTTTAATTTGATTATTCTTCCTGACCCTTTTTTTTGCAGCGATAATGTTCCTCCTTATATAACCAGTTCTTTTGTAATACTTTTTAGGAAATCTTTTAATTTCATATTTCCCAAGTCTTCACCTTTCTGTGTTCTCACAGTAATTTCTTTACTGCTAACTTCACGGTCACCCACTATTATTAAATACGGTACCTTTTTTAAAGTGTGATCGCGAATTTTAGAGCCTATTTTTTCGTTTCTCAAGTCAATTTCGGTTCTAAAGCCATTTTTTTTCATCTCATCTTTGACGTCTTCAGCATAATCATTTTGTTTTTGGTTGATCGGCATGACACAAATTTGAGTTGGCGCAAGCCACAATGGGAATTTTCCTGCATAGTGTTCTACCAAAATTCCAAAGAATCTTTCGATTGAACCGAGTAATGCTCGATGGATCATAATCGGGCGATACTTTTTGCCGTCGTTACCGATATAATTCATATCAAAACGATCAGGCAAATTAAAATCTAACTGAACAGTTGAACACTGCCATAATCGACCAATTGCATCTTTTATTTTTATATCGATTTTAGGGCCATAGAATGCCCCTCCTCCTATGTCTGTCTTATAGTCCAATGACTTAGACTCCAAAGCGCTAACTAGTGCATCAGTGGCTTTGTCCCAGATCTCTTCGCTACCGACATATTTTTCTGGCCTGGTTGCAAGGTGAATTTCAAATTCTTCAAAATTAAATGCGTTGAGCATTTTTATTGCAAGATCTAATATTTGTTTAATCTCATCTTCAATTTGATCTTCTGAACAAAAAATATGTGAATCATCTTGTGTAAAGCCTCTTACTCTCATCAGACCATGAAGCGCTCCCGTCATTTCATGTCTATAAACAGTGCCTAATTCTGCCCACCTGATGGGGAGTTCTCTATAGGATCTGATAGTATTTTTATAGATTAAAACGTGAAACGGGCAATTCATAGGCTTCAATCGATACAGTTGATTCTCATCTTCGATTGCCTTGTACATGGATTCTTCATAGAAGTCCGTGTGCCCTGATGTCTCCCAGAGGTTATTAAGAGCTATATGAGGTGTATAGAGAAGCTCATAATTTGCATCCTCATGTTCTTTTTTCCAATAGTTCTCAATAATATTCCTAACTTTAGCCCCTTTTGGGTGCCAGAAAACAAGACCCCCACCTGCGTCTTCTTGAATGCTGAACAAATCAAGATCTTTTCCGATTCTTCTGTGATCTCTTTTTTCAGCTTCTTCTATCTGTGTCAGGTAGCTTTTAAGTTCTTTTTTTGTTCTCCACGCAGTACCATATATTCGTGTCAGCATCTCGTTACTAGAGTCGCCTTTCCAATAAGCTCCTGCTACTTTTGTTAGGCTAAACGGCCCAACAAACCCTAAATTTGGAAGATGTGGGCCAACACACAGATCAATAAATTGAGTGTCGCTGTTTGTGTATATCTGAAAGTCTTTATCTTGTTCTGATTCAGTGATAATTCTTATCTTGTAGTCTTCTTTATTTTTTTTGAAAAGATTGATAGCTTCTTTTTTTGAATGTATTGATTTGTTAATCGACGCTTTTGATTCTATAAGTCTTTGCATTTCGCTCTCAATTGCAGATAAGTCTTCTGATGAGATAGCCTTATCGGAAAGGACATCGTAATAAAAACCATTATCGATAGTAGGCCCTATGGCCAATTTAGAATTAGGGAACAGATTCTTAATAGCAGCAGCAAGCACTTGTGCGGCAACAGTGTGACGCATAATTTCTAAGCCTTCATCTGAGTCGATTGTGATTATAGAGACAGAACAATCATGCTCAATTTTGTCGTCTAAATCTTTTTGGACACCATCAATATTGATTGCTACAGCACTTTTTGCCAAGCCTGGACCGATTTGTTGTGCTAAATCTAGACCGGTTGAGCCTTTTGGTAGCTTCTGCTTAGATCCGTCTGGTAATGTAATATTCATTATTAATGGTTCTTTATTGTAACTGAAACTGATTTAAAAGATGGTGTTCTGCTTCTTTTATCGGCATATTGTGGGATCAATATATTAGCCTCCGGCATATAAGTCATCACATTTCCTGGTTTTATATTGTATTCAGCTAAGATGAGACCTTTCATGACCCCTGTTTCACTTCTAACATCAACTATGTCACCACTTGATAGTCCTAATGATTGGATATCATTAGGGCTGATATAGAGAACATTTCTTTTTGTCTGATTCCTATGAGTGTCTTTCTCGTCATATATCATGGTATTGAACTGCCCTTCGCTTCTCACTGAAGTTAATTTAAATGAGCCCATTTGATCTTTAGGCTCCCATTCAGTGTTTTTGGGGATCTTAAATATGGCTTTACCAGAATCTGTATTAAATTCAGGTTTTAGCAAATAGTTTCCACCGATATGAAATTGTTTTTTGTCAGTCTCTATATTTTCTATATCGTCTATACCTGGAAGAAGTTTAGAGAGTGCTCGACGAATGTTTTTATCTTCTCTGAAGACACTGAAGTCAATTAGCTCTTTATTAATAACTTTAGTCGCTAAGTCTGACATTATTTCAATCTCAGAATTAATAAAATTTCCTTTTTCTCTTTCATTGTCTTGGATCCTAAACGGAAGTACTATATTTTCCCCTTCGATGCCATTTAAGTTTGTTTGATTTAAGGTCGAATTAATCATCACTTTAAATGGTATTGAGCTTAAGGCGCTTTCTGAGAAATCACTGTCTGGATTGACTGATACTTTGGTAATGATAATTTGTATCTTTGTTCGATGAGCTTCAATATTTTTGATTTTAATTCCTCGCTAATACCCATAAAACCAACATTTTCAACATTATCATGCCATCTTAAAGGTAGAAGACCTTTTCCTTCTTCGCCGACCATCCCCCTTAGAAGAGCAAGGTTGCTTATGGATTCAATATTATCGGTGCCATTGATATGATGAGTTAGCCCCATTCCCCAAGTAAATACAGTGTTTTTTGAGTTGAGATAGATTGAACTAATCTTTTCAATCTCATTTATTTCAATGCCAGAAATTTTGATTATTTTTTCCCAACTTACGCTTCTTACAAATTTGAAATAACTTTCGTAATCTTCGCAAAAACCCTCTAAGAAATTCATGTTGCAATGCTGGTTTTCAATGAGGTATTTAGAAATCCCTGTTAATAATGCGGTATCTCCACCCACATGTACTTGACAATAATGGGTAGGTGAAGCTAATTCCTCTAGACTGGATTCAAAAGATGGGTTGATAACGATAACCTCCCCTCCTTTTTTTCTGTGCTCAGATAATTCTTGGATAAACCGAGGGTGATTAGAAGCTGGATTAGCACCTAAAACAAAGATCAGGTCAGCTTTCTTAAGATCTTGGTAACGTATTGTGGACGGACCAGTTCCTATGGTCGAAGCTAAAGCAAGACCCGATGCCTTGTGACAATAGTTAGAACAATTAATTATATGATTGCACCCGTATACCCTTGCAAAAATTTGAAGAATTAATGCAGCCTCATTAGAGGATCGTCCTGATGCATAAAAGAAACCTTTATTTGGATCTGTTTGTTTTAATTTCTTACCGATAAGATTGATGGCATCTTTGTAAGAGATTACCGAATAGGATTGAGCTCCTTGTTTTTTATAAAGTGGACTTGCAATCCTGCCTAAATCATTCAATTGCTTTGGGGAAAACTTTTTTAACTCTTCGATTGTATTGTTTTCAAAGAATTGATCAGGAATAGACTCGATTTTAGCTCGCATCTTTCTTACGGATTAACAGTTATTGGTATTTGACTCAAATCATCTTTACGATTCTTTTGCCATTTAGATCGATGATTTGCAGGTTCTACCTCTACAGCTGTAACTTTGTATTCTGGGCAATTGGTGGCCCAATCACTGTTTTCTGTTGTTACCACATTAGCACCAGTCTCAGGGTTATGGAATGTTGTGTATACAACGCCTGCCGGTATTTTTTCCGTGATAAATGCTTTTAAAGTGGTTTCCCCTTTCCTGCTTCTTAGTAAGACCAGCGAATCATTATCGATACCTCTGGTCGATGCATCTGCTGGATGTATCTCTAAAACATCTTCATTTGACCATAAATTATTATGAGTTCTTCTAGTTTGTGTGCCTACGTTATATTGTACTAGGTTCCTCCCAGTTGTAAGTAGTAAAGGAAATCTTCTATTAGCAGTTTCAGTTGTTGGAACATAATCCGTTATTATAAATTGACCTTTTCCACGGACGAACTCATCAACATGCATTATTGGTGTTCCTAATGGTGCAGATTCATTGCAAGGCCATTAAGTATTTCTTCTGATGATTGAAAATTCATTTCGTAACCCATAGCGGCCGCCAGTTCTTGAGTTATTTCCCATTCGTGTTTTCCAGTTATTGGCTTCATTACAGGCCTAACCCTATTAATTCTTCTTTCTGCATTTGTAAAAGTTCCATTTTTTTCTAGAAAGGAGGTTGCAGGGAAAAAGACATGAGCAAAGTTTGCTGTTTCAGTTAAAAATAAATCTTGGACAACAACACAATCCATGGATCCAAAGGCCTCTTCTATGTGTTGAGTATTTGGTTCTGACTGAAGAAAGTCTTCACCTTGAATGTAAATACCCTTGAATTGACCTCCAACTGCTGCATCGAACATATTTACTGATCTCATGCCCGGTTCATTTTGTATTTTGACATTCCATTTATTTTCAAAAATTGACCTTACCGCATCATCTGTAATTGGTCGATATCCAGGCAATTCATGAGGGAATGAACCCATATCACATGAGCCTTGAACATTGTTCTGCCCTCTCAGTGGATTTACACCTGCTCCTACAAATCCAACATTACCTGTCGCCATAGCTAGGTTTGCCATTCCCATTACCATTGTTGAACCTTGTGAGTGCTCTGTCACACCTAGACCATAGTAGATCGCAGCGTTGTTACCTGATGCATACAGGCGTGCCGCTTTTCTAATTATGCTTGCATCCACACCTGTCGGTTTCTCTGCTGCCTCTGGTGAATTTGAATCATCTTTTATAAAGTCAATCCAATCATTAAACGAAGCTTCATCACATCGGTTTTTAATATATTCATGATCGATCAAATCCTCATGAACAGCTACATGTGAAAATGCATTTATCAGTGGAACATTTGATCCTGGTAAAATTGGAAGATGAAAATCAGCTTTGACGTGGGGTGATTTTACGATGTCTGTTTTTCTTGGGTCGACGACTATTAGTTTAGCTCCTTGTCTTATTCTTTTTTTCATTTGAGATGCAAAAACAGGATGTCCTACTGTTGGATTAGCGCCAATGACCATTATTACATCGGCGTTTTGAACGCTCTCAAAATTTTGCGTTCCTGCTGATGTCCCAAATGTTTGCTTTAGTCCATAACCTGTCGGTGAATGACAAACTCTTGCACAAGTATCTACATTGTTGTTTCCGAAGGCTGTTCTGATTAGCTTTTGAACAATATATGCCTCTTCATTGGTGGTTCTAGCAGATGTAATACCTCCAATAGAATTAGTCCCGTATTCGTTTTGTATTTCTTTAAAACGTCTTGCTGCAAATTGAATGGCTTCATCCCATTCAACTTCCCTCCAATCATCCTTAATATCATCACGGATCAATGGTTTAGAAAGCCTATCTTTATGTTTTGCATATCCCCAAGCAAATCTACCCTTGATGCAACTATGCCCATTATTAGCGCCACCCTCTTTGTACGGGACCATTCTCACGACATCATTATTTCTTATCTCGGCTTTGAATGAACATCCAACACCACAATAAGCACAAGTAGTTAAAACTGTTTCATTGGGCATTCCTTTTTCTGCTATTGATTTTTCTATCAAGCTTCCGGTCGGACAAGCTTGCACACAAGCTCCACAAGAAACACATTCAGAGTCGAAAAAGTTATCAGAAACACCAGGTTTAATTGTGGATTCAAACCCCCTCGAATCTACAGAAAGTGCAAAAGTTCCCTGGACTTCATTGCATGCTCTTACGCACTTAGAGCAAACGATACATTTCTCAGGATCAAAATTGAAGTAAGGGTTCGATGTGTCCACTTCAGCATCTAGGTGAGTGCAACCATCCTTAAAATCATATTTTGAAGCCACCAACTGATTGTTGTTAAGAAGATTATGATCATTTGCTTGTGTCTGTAGATCACAGTCACCATCTGCTGAACAAGTGTTACAGTCAAGAGGATGATCTGAAATATACATTTCTAATAAATCTTTTCTCAGTGACTTTAGGTGGGCATTCTTTGTTTTCACCTTCATCCCGTTGGTTAGTGGTGTGGTGCATGAGGACGGATAACCAAACCCTTTTCTGCCTTCAAAATCGACAATACAAAGTCTGCAAGAACCAAAGGCATCTATATTATCTGAGGCACATAAACTAGGAATGTCTATTCCAACCATAGCTGCAGCTCTCATTATAGATGTGCCTTCTGGAACTGTAATTTCAATTCCATCTACATAGCCTGTAACGTTGTTATCAGATTCTATCTTTGGTGTTCCGTAGTCTTTTTCTTTTAATAAAGTCATTTCTCAATTAATTCGTTTGGGAAATAATTAATTATAGAGTGAATTGGGTTGGGCGTCATTCCTCCCATTGCACATAGCGAGGTAGATTCTAGTGTTTCACATAGGTCTTCTAAAAGTATAGCATCCTCCTTAGAGGCTTTATTTTTTTGTAAACGTTCAATGATTTCAACCCCTCTAACTGATCCAATCCTACAAGGCGTGCATTTACCGCAAGACTCTTTAACGCAGAACTCCATTGCAAATTTTGCTTGTTCCGACATATCGACCGAGTCATCAAACACAATAATGCCGCCGTGGCCTATAGATCCTTTAAGTTTATCTAGCGATTCTATAGTTAAAGACGTGTTTAACATATTTGATGACAAGTAGATACCTAAAGGACCTCCAATTTGTATGGCATGCAGAGGCCTATTTGATTTTGTACCAGATCCATAGTTTTCAATCATTTCTTTTAGTGTAATATCGAATCTAGTCTCAATAAGACCGCCGTTTTTAATATTTCCACATAACTGAAAGGGCATTGTTCCTATTGATTTACCTGATCCAATGTTAGAAAACTCTGAATGCTTTTTTGATAACAATGCAGGTATCGTTGCTAGAGTAACTACATTATTTATTAAAGTGGGTTTCCCAAATAAGCCTTTTATAGCTGGTAAAGGTGGTTTTGATCGCACTAATCCCCTTCGACCTTCAATGCTCTCCATCATTGCTGTTTCTTCACCGCAAACATAAGATCCAGCACCAATTCTCAGTTCAATTTCAAAATTAAAATCTGTATTTTGAATATTCTTCCCTAAATAATTATTCTTTAATGCAATATCGATAGCATCGTTTAGAAAGTCTTTTGCCAATGGGTATTCAGATCTTAAGTAGATATAACCTTTGGAGGCTCCAACTGCGTAGGCAGCAATTGTCATGCCTTCTATTAATGAAAAGGGATCTGACTCCATAATTAACCGATCAGAGAATGTTCCACCATCTCCTTCATCAGCATTACATGCCAAGTATTTTGTAGAATCATCTTGATCAAAGACGGTTTGCATTTTTATTCCAGTTGGAAATGCTGCACCTCCACGACCTGTGAGTCCTGATGACTTAATTCGATCTATTGTTTCTTGGTGCCCCATTTCTAGTGCAGTTGACAAGGATTCGTAACCCTTTGTCTTTCTGTAATAGTCTATATCTAAGGGATCTTGTTGGCCTATTCTGGAAAAGACAATTCTATTTTGATTTTTTATAAAGTCGATTTCATTGATATCAAATGGATTTTTCTTTTCAAAATCTAAGAAAAAATCCTCTATCGTCTTTAAATGTAATAAATTAGTGTTCCTGTAACTAGCTCCTCTTCTCACTCCTTCCTTCTCAATTTCTATGAAAGGTTCAAGCCAGTAGGCGCCCCAGGATCCATTTCTAATAATTTCAACGCTCTCATCTTTAATTAGGTTTGAGATAGTTTTGTAGAGCATGTTAGCTCCAACAGAGTTTGCTGAAGTTTCATTCGGGATATAGATTTTTATAATATTGCTCATTATCTCTATCCACCATCTTTTTCTATGTGACTTATAATTTTTTCTGTCGTCGCTTCTCCTATCACAGTCTCATTGATCATGACTGATGGACCAATAGCACAATTACCCAGACAAAAAACTTCTTTGAGAGTGATACCTGAGTCATGGTTTGTTTCATCTAATGTTAGATTTAATTGTGAAGAAATATCTTTTAATAACTTTTTGCAATTTTGGCTTTGGCAAGCTTCAGCTAGGCAAATTCTTATAATGTTTTTTCCAATAGGTTTGGTTCTAAAATCATCATAAAAGGTTATTACATCAATGATTTCCGCTTGAGAGTAATTAAAAGCAGTAGCTAACTCTGCAATAGACTCTTTAGAAATATACCCAAAATGCTCTTGTAGAGTGTGTAATGCAGGCATTAGACCTCCTTTCTTTTCAACAAAAGGTTCAATAAGAGTTATGGGATCAAAAGTATTATTTTGGCCAGAGCTCATAACCACCCTCTATACTGTAAACTTCAGTAAACCCCTCACTGATTAGGAACTCCGCTGCATTTTGACTTGAAATACCTTTGTAACAATAAATAATTGTTGGTGTATCCTTGTCAGCTTTCCTGATAAATTCATGAATATCCAGATTCCCAATATTTAGAGCGCCATCAATATGAGAAGACGAATAACTATCCTCGTCTCTTATATCAATAAGATAATTATCTTTTGTTAATAGATCCTTCGCCTCTTGAGGTGTAATGTTCTTAAACTTATTCATGTAAATTTATGAAAAATATAATATTAGGAGCATTATAATTACAAAGATCAATTATGACATCAGTTTATACCAAGATAAGTTTATGAATTACGACGTTTCTATAATAGGTTCTGGTCCTGTTGGTCTTTGTCTAGCTAAGGCACTGTCTTCTTTAGATCTAAGAATATGCATTATTGATCAACAGAATCAGTCATCGCTTGATGCCCCTATGGATGATGGTCGAGAAGTTGCGATAACTCATTTATCGAAGAAAATCTTAATTGAACTTGGGACTTGGGATTTAATAGATCAGGAATCTGTCTCATTAATTAAAGAAGCGAAAGTAGTGAATGGATTATCACCCTATTCCCTTCATTTTAATCATCAGGAAACAAAAGAAGAAACATTGGGCTACTTAGTCCCTAATCGCCTTATTAAAGCTGCTGCCTATAGAGCTATCAGTAAACTAAATAATGTCGACTGTCTTACCGAGACAATAGCAAAGGAGTTTCTCATTACAGAAGATGGAGTTACTCTCAATCTTAGTAACGGGGATACCATAACCTCGGATTTATTGGTAGCTGCTGATGGAAGATTATCTGGATCAAGAAGGCAAATGGGTATTCCATCTGAGGTTAAAGATTTTGGTAAAACTGTTATTGTTTGCAAGATGGAACATGAAGAACCACATCATAATGTTGCTTTTGAGTGTTTTCATTACGGGAGAACATTGGCTGTGTTGCCAATGACAGGTAATTTTTCATCAATTGTTATAACTATAGCTTCCGATAAAGCAAATGAGGTTCTAAATCTTTCTGATTCAGACTTTAATGCTGATATTGAGCAGCGATTTAACCACCGCCTTGGTAATATGAAAGTTTCAAGTGAGAAGTTTTCCTACCCTCTTTTCGCATCACACGCTGATTATTTTCATGCAGAACGCTTTGTGTTAGTTGGTGATGCTTCTGTAGGCATGCACCCCGTCACAGCGCATGGTTTCAACCTAGGTCTACGAGGCAGCTATAACCTGAAGAAAATAATTGAAAAAGCTATAAACAGAAATTCTGATCCATTTTTCTCTAAAGTTGTTTTAGAGCAATACAATAAACAGCACCAACTGGTCACCAGACCTCTTTACTATGGAACTAATTTGATTGTTGATTTGTACAATAGCGATCGCTTGACAGCAAAATTATTAAGAAGAGCGGCTCTTCGCTTCGGTAATAACTTTTGGCCTGTTAAGAAATTAATAATGAATCAGTTAACAGAAACCAATTGAATGACATTAATGAACCCGGAACCAGCATCAACTCTTTTACTTCTTAAAGATATCAATTCATCAATAGAAGTTTTTATGATTAAAAGAGCATCCAAAACAAACTTTGGCGGCACATGGGTTTTTCCAGGGGGCAAAATAGATCAAGAAGATCTGGATTCAGATTTTCCAAATTTATGTCAGGGTTTAGATGACAAAAAAGCCTCCAATATTCTTAACATAGAATCTAATGGACTTTCCTATTGGGTTGCATGTTTGAGAGAGTGTTTTGAGGAATCTGGTGTGCTTCTTGCATATTGTCAAGATGGCTCTGATTTTAATCCAGATGCTGAAGAGAGCGACTTATTGGATACTCTAAGAGCTGACTTAAACAGTGGTAAGACAAGTTTTGAAGGGATTCTAATGAAATTTAATTTAAGACTCGCTGTAGATAAGTTGATTTATTTATCACATTGGATAACACCTAACATGGAAGTTAGGCGTTATAGCACAAGATTTTTTATTGCCAGTATTGCAAATGACCAGAAGGCAATACATGACGGCCATGAAGCTGTTGACAGTCTTTGGGTGAAAATAGATCAAGCATTGGAAGACTATAATCAAGGTAATTTTCCAATTATAATGCCGACAATAAAAAATTTAGAACTTGTCTCTGGTTACGAATCAACTCTCTCATTGATAAATGATAAAAAAATGATAGAACCTAAAGATATACCACCAATTGAGCCTAAATTCTTTATCGAAGATGGTAAATTAGTGGGCCTCTTGCCTGGAGATAACGGATATGAAGATCACTAAGCTCACACCTATCATTAGAAGGATTACCGCAGGTAACTCCAACATGTTTACTGGTCCAGGAACTAATTCTTACCTGTTGGGCGAAAATGAGGTCACTGTTATTGATCCAGGTCCACCAATGGTCAATCATATTGAAGACTTAATATCTCTAACTGGCAAGTCTTTAAAACAAATATTAATAACACACACTCATCCCGATCATTCGCCGGGTGCAAGTATATTAAAAGAAATGACTGGGGTTCCTTTGTATGGATTAACGACAGAATCCTCTAGAAAAAGGGACGAAGAAATAGATATTGATAAAATCCTTAACCACGGTGATCAGATTAAGACATCGGAATATTCAATCGAAGTTATCCATACACCTGGTCATGCTTCAAATCATCTCTGTTATTTTTTAATTGATGAGAACACTTTATTTACAGGTGATCATATTATGGAAGGGTCAACTGTTGTTATTGCTCCGCCAGATGGCAATATGAGTAAATACTTAGAATCCTTGGAATTACTAAAGGGATACCCAATTAAAACAATCGCACCAGGACACGGTGATTTAATCCAGGATCCAATGTCAATCGTTGATGCTACCATTGAGCATAGACTCAATAGAGAAAAAAAAGTAATCAAGAAGTTAGAAAAACTAGGTTCAGCTAGTATTGATGAACTGGTAAACGATGTTTATGATGATGTGGCTTCATTTCTACATCCAATTGCGAAGTGGTCACTAGAAGCCCATTTAATCAAGTTAATGGAAAATAAAGTCGTTAGTAAAAATAAACAAGATTATGTTCTGATAGAATAATACAAATATGGACAGTTCAATTTTTATTACCTATGCCGTGCCAGTTTTCTTTTTGATGATTGGTATAGAATTCATATTTGGAGTAATTAAAGGCACTAATAATTATCGTTTAAATGATTCCATAGCAGCTATATCTTTGGGTCTAATAAGTCGACTTCCACCGCTTCTGAATCTTGGAATACAAGGTGTAGTTTGGACATATGTTGCTACAAATCTAAATATGAGCTTAATGCCGAAAGATAGTTGGGTGACCTGGGTTATAGCTTTTTTATTTTATGACCTTTGTTACTACTGGATGCACAGAATGAGCCATGAGGTAAAAGTTCTCTGGGCCTCACATGTGGTTCATCATCAGGGTGAGGAATTTAATTTAAGCACAGCACTTAGACAAACCAGTTCAGGGTGGCTATGGAAATGGATCTTCTATATTCCAATGTTTATGGTAGGTATCCCTGGTGAAGTCTTTTTTACAGTGGCCGCAATTAATCTACTTTATCAATTTTGGGTACACACAGAGCACATAAAAACACTAGGAGCACTCGAATTAATATTTATTACCCCGTCTAATCATAGAATACATCATGCACAGAACCCTGAATATATTGATGCCAACTACGGAGGGGTTTTCATCATATGGGATCGAATATTTGGTACTTATATTCCAGAGAGAGATGACCTTAAGCCAATCTATGGGACCGTAAAACCATTAAGAAGTTGGAATCCTATATGGTCAAATCTTGAGATATATCATCAAATGATAAGAGACACAATTCATACAAAAACACTTAAAAACAAAATAAAAGTATGGTTTTCAAGCACCAGATGGAGGCCGGAAGATGTTTATGAGAAATTCCCACACGTAACTAATGATCTGGAAGATTTCGAAAAGTATGACCCTGATGCAAATAGAACCACAAAGTTTTTCACTTCAGTTCAATTTATAATTAATAGCTCTATCTCAACAATTATAATTTTCACCATTGCTGATCAGTCGTACCTACAATCTTGTATGTTAGCAATTATGTTGGTAGCTTCTACTACCCTTGTCACAAGCATTATTGAAAATAAAAAATGGGGCTATCAGTCAGAATTAGCAAGATCAATATTTACAATATTATTATTCTATTTCGGAGTTTTTGATCCAAATCTACTTGCCTCAAAAGTCTTTTTTTATCAATCCATATTTAGCATAGCCTTTATTGCGGTTTATCTTCCCATTAACAAACAGTACTTATTTGCCCGATAACAGTCGATGTCTCTAGAGATTATTTTTCAAATCATAGTGATCCTAATCCCCTTGGTCTTTGCTATAACTGTGCATGAAGTGGCACATGGTTTTATTGCAAAAGGTTTTGGTGATTACACTGCAGACCGACAAGGTCGTCTGACTTTAAATCCTATCGCCCATATAGATCCAGTAGGGACAATTATAATTCCCTCTCTTTTAGTGTGGATGGGCGGCTTGGTATTTGGCTGGGCAAAACCAGTGCCCATAAATCCAAACAATTTTTATCGGCCTAAAAGGGCAATGTTTTTTGTGGCAATTGCAGGCCCAATGGCTAATTTATTAATGGCATTCCTCTGGTCTCTATTGTTATTTATATCTCAAGCAAGTATTAATGATCCAAATCTTAGTCTTGCCGAGCAATTGATTATACTAATGTGTCGATACGGTATTTTTATTAACTTAGTCTTAATGATATTCAATTTATTACCGATCCCTCCTCTTGATGGTGGTCGAGTTTTAAGATCATTAGTTAAAGAAAAATATGGAAGACTTTTAGATAGTATTGAACCATTTGGTATTTTCTTAGTTATAGGGCTACTCTTTATGGGTTTGTTTGAGCCTATATCTCGAATTGTGCAATATCTTGGCTCGTTATTAATGGGTGTTTGATGAGATCAAGGATAATTATATTTCTTTTACCTGTGATATTAATTACATTTGCTATTTCCCAGGCTAATGATCATGAAGACTTTAGTCCAATTGATGAAGTTCTACAACTTGAAAAAATTACAAAATATCAGTCTGATTCAGTTAGCACTAGAGTAAGATTTATTGTAATTCACTTTACTAGCCTCAACTGGGAAGACTCTTTGAGAGTTTTAACTGAAGAAAGATTTGCAGTAAGTTCTCATTATTTGATCCCAGAATCAGAGGATCAAAGTTATCCAAGTTCTAAGT
>LULT01000112.1_pt1 | contig 21903 bp, 18 predicted proteins | sample 728141 | NCBI WGS metagenome assembly LULT01 (sample SAMN03860282, study PRJNA289734) | marine metagenome | biome: seawater column; feature: ocean; material: water; isolation source: Red Sea water column Station 108 - depth 100m | place: Saudi Arabia: Red Sea | collected 2011-10-15 | depth 100 m | reverse complement strand
TTTTCAATTTCAATATTTGCACCTACAACAAACATTCTAGCTGCATGCCTTACAAGGGCTGACTTTTCACTTTCTGGTCCAACCATAATTCCTGGACAATCTATTAAAGACAGGACCGGAATATCGAAAGCATCACATAATTGTATAAATCTTGAGCCTTTGTCAGCTCCAGGAGAATCAATAGCTCCTGAGAGGTGACCTGGGTTATTGGCAACAACGCCAACTGGTCTTCCTTCCACTCTGATAAATGAGGTGATCATGCCTGGACTCCAATGCCTTCTTATTTCAAGGATAGAATCTTCATCTGCAATACCTTCTATCACCTTTCTCATATCGTAATAACGCAGTCTGTTTTCGGGTACTGCAAATCTAAGTTTTCTTTTATCGGGTGCTTTCCACTCTTTTTTAACTCCTTGGAAATAAGAAAGATATTTTTTTGCTGTTGCCACAGCTTCTTTTTCATCCTTAACAGCAATATCCACTACTCCATTTGGAACCTGGACATCCATTGGTCCAACTTCTTCAGGTGTGAATATTCCCAAGCCGCCTCCTTCTATCATAGCGGGTCCACCTATACCGATATTAGAATCTTCAGTAGCAATGATTACATCACAACACCCTAACAAGACAGCATTGCCAGCAAAGCATCTTCCTGTTGTTATGCCTAAAACAGGAACCAAACCTGATAATTGAGCAAAGTAAGTAAATGCAAAACAATCTAAGCCCGCAACACCAGAGGTATCAGTATCTCCAGGTCTTCCCCCTCCCCCCTCAGCAAAGAGAATTGTTGGGAGTCGGTTTTGTTCAGCAATTTCAAACATTCGGTCCTTTTTGGCATGATTTTGTTTACCCTGAGTTCCGGCCAAGACCATATAGTCATAAGACATAGCCATTACACGTGAATCCTCTTCTGGAAAAAGATCACCGTTTACATGTCCTAGTCCACAAACCATCCCATCGCCTGTAGTGTTTTTAATTAAATCCTCTTCTGTCCTTCTTCTTCTTTGGGCAGCTATAACTACTGATCCGTATTCAACAAAAGAACCTTCATCACATAGGTCTTCAATATTTTCTCTAGCCGTTCTATGACCTGTTGCATATCTTTTCTTAACAGCCTCCGGTCTGTTTTCATCATGACTTGCTCCCTTTCTTTCTAGTGCTTCTTTCAGGTCAGGTCTGATCCAATCTAAATCTACGTCTTTAGTTTTTTTAGTATCTTTTTGTTTAACTTCAGCTAATTGTATTGTCATCAAAGAATGACCTTCAAACACGGTATCTTGAGGCTGGACTTTAATTTCTTTAACGATGCCACTTATGCTTGATAGAACTTCATGTTCCATCTTCATTGCTTCCATAATAAGTAGAGGCTTTCCTTTCCATATCTCATCACCTTTTTTGACTTCAAACTTAACGATCATTCCTTGCATAGGAGCAAGAATGCTTGAGAGACCTTCACTTAATTCTTCGCTCTCTAATTGAAGTATATTCTCTGATTCATCAACAAAGACGCCACCACTTTTTCCGTGATCTAACACTGCTAAAGGGTCTAAATCTTCTATCTTCCCTCTTTTAGGAGTGTTCTTCTTAAGGCTTCTATTTATATCTGATAAATCTGTATGATTTCCTTTAGAAAGAAGATTCTTTATGTTCTGATCTAAAAAATTGGTGTGTAATTCATTGTTTCTAAATTTAGAGTCTGTAAGAATATTTTTTAATAATTCTAAATTGGTAGGAACGCCTTCAATTTTGAACTCACACAAAGATCTGTAATTTCTTTTTAGCGCTTGTTTAAAGTTATCTTCTGGAGAATGCGTAATTACTTTTGCAATAAGAGAATCAAAAGCAGGATTTGTTTCGTACCCACTATACCCATAACTATCAGATCTAACTCCTGGTCCGGAAGGTAAATCAAAAGATGTAAATTTGCCTCCTGAAGGTTTCGTTTCTCCTTCAGAATCTATAACTTCCATGTTGACTCGGGATTGAATTGCAAAGCCATTCGGCTCACTTATGTTCTCTTGTTCTAATTTAAGTTGTTTTAAGGTTTTGCCTGAAGCAATTTGAATTTGGGCTTTAACTAAATCCAAACCTAATATAGCCTCAGTCACAGTATGCTCCACTTGCAACCTAGCATTGCATTCAATAAATCTGAAATCTTCTTTTGCATAATCAACTAGAAATTCTACAGTGGCTAAACCTTCATATTTTGACTCTTGAATTAATGCTACCGAAGCATCAAGCATCTTCTCTTTTAGTCCTTTATTAATTCCGGGAGCAGGAGCTATTTCTAAGATTTTTTGATGTCTTCTTTGAGTAGAACATTCCCTCTCGTGAAAATGAGTTGCTAGTCCTTTACCATCACCCAAAACTTGAATTTCAATATGTCTATAGTTTTCTAGATATTCTTCAACATAAAGGTCAGATGAATCAAATGCTGATTTTGCTTCTGATGCAGCTCTATTCATTGCATCTTTTAAATCAGATTGCGTATTGACTACCCTCATACCTCTTCCACCGCCTCCTGCAATAGCTTTTATGACCACAGAAGAATTCTTTTTTAAACCTTTAAAGAAGTCAGTTGCTTGTTTTAAAGATGTCTTGCCTTCAGTTCCAGCTATAACGGGTACATTTAGCTTGCTAGCTAGTTGCTTCGCTTCAGATTTATTTCCAAAAATCTTTAAAGACTTTTCTGAAGGTCCTATGAATTTTATTTTCGCTTGTTTTGCTGCTTTAGCAAAAGCAGGGTTTTCACTTAAAAAACCATAACCTGGATGGATGCCATCTACCTTTTCTTGCTTAGCAATATCAATTATCTTCTTTATATTTAGATAAGCACTTGCTCCTTTTTCATCTACCATGAACGACTCATCCATCTTAGATAGATGTAAAGAATTTAGATCATCTTCAGAATAGATACCAATTGCCTTAATATTTAAATCATTGCAAGTTCTTGCTATGCGAATAGCAATCTCACCTCTATTAGCAATAAGTATTTTTTTCATTAAAATATTTTAACGAATAAACAAGAAATGATCGGCTTACCAGAGATCGTATTTCTGAAGCTCCGCTCTTCCAACAACCATGTGATGTACTTCATCTGGTCCATCGGCAAACCTTAAATGTCTTATATCGGTATATAGACCAGCCAAAGGTGTCCATTGGGAAATTCCTGCCGCACCATGCATTTGTATGGCTTGATCGATTATCTTACAGGCCTTTTCAGGAACCATTGCTTTAATTGCACTGACGTAAACTCTTGCTTCTTTGTTTCCTAAAACGTCCATTGCCTTAGCGGCTTGTAAGACAGCTAAACGCATAGCATTTATCTCAATTCTAGCCCTTGAAATAATTTCTAAATTACCTCCAAGTTTAGCTATAGGCTTTCCAAACGCTTCCCTAGTAGCTGCCCTTTTAACCATTAACTCAAGCGCTACCTCAGCCTTTCCAATTGTTCTCATGCAATGATGTATCCTTCCTGGGCCTAATCGAACTTGAGAAATTTCAAAACCTCTTCCTTCTCCTAAAAGAATGTTCTCTTTCGGAACTCTTACGTTATCAAACTTAATATGCATGTGTCCGTGCGGAGCATGGTCATGACCAAATACTTGCATGCCCTCTAAAATTTGAACACCTGGAGTATCTTTAGGTACTAAGATTTGAGACTGTTGTTTAGATGGGTGAGCGTCAGGGCTTGTTTTAACCATCACAATCATTATCTTGCATCTAGGGTCTCCAGCTCCTGAAATGTAAAATTTTTCTCCATTGATGACCCATTCATCTCCATCCAAAACAGCACTAGTGCTTATATTTTTAGCATCAGACGAAGCAAGGTTAGGTTCTGTCATAGCGTAAGCAGAACGAATCTCTCCATTTAATAAAGGCTCAAGCCACTGTTTTTTTTGTTCTTCGGTTCCAACTCTCTCCAATACTTCCATATTGCCTGTATCAGGAGCTGAACAGTTAAAAACCTCTGCCTGAAATGGAGACCTCATCTCCTGTGCACATACGTGTAGTCTAAATTAGTAAGACCGTCTCCAATATTTCCATCAGGATCAGGTAAGAAAAAATTCCATAAACCCAATTCTCTTGCTTTTTCTTTAGCACCTTCCATCAGCTCAATTTGCCTTGGGTGCCAAGACCATCTATCTTCCTTTTCATTCTGTAAAGCGGAATACTCTGCCTGTATAGGCTTAACATTTTCTTCACAATGTTTTTTAACTAAGTCCATCAATGGCTGAGTCTTTTCAGACATTGAAAGCTCAAATAATTCTGGATTTGTTTCTGTCATGTTATTTCTCCTTAATAACTATTTTTATTAATATGAATACCAAATTGGCGAAGACCAAGCTCGTTCTTGAATAGTCTTCTTTAAATCTTCTCTAGGCTCATTACCAGTTTTTATAGCATCCCAAGTACTCCATCTGCAAGTTGGATTTTCAAGGACTCTTACGTAATAAAAGGATTTTACAGAAGGATCAAAGGATTTATCTGTCCAAACTGTTTTTAATTCATTAGCCCCGACATCAGAAGTAATAGAACAATCAGATATGTCCACTAAAGCTCCGTTGTCAGGACATCTTTTAGTTTCAGGATCAGGTTTTAAACCATCAGAACACATAACATCTATTACTTTCTCATTAGGTTTTCCAGTAATTCTATCTACCCAACCTTTAATAACCTGTACTCGTTGTAAAGGAGCAGAGTTTTTGTCTCTAAGAGCCCAAATCAAAAAAGAGGGTTGCGCACCATCAGAAGGTTTTAAATCTTGACCCATTGGAACTCCTCTTTCGTAAGCCTGTTTAACTGCATCATCTGCATCTAAAAGACTTTCATCCAAATCGTATCCAGCAAAAAACCTAAGTTTAATTCTTGTTCCAGAAGTGGCATAAGTTTCTTTCCTTTTAAATGCGTCGAAAATCGATTTTCTCGTATTTTCTTCTGCCCAAACTGCTGCAAGTCCAGAAGCTCCCCATTGATTAAAAACAGCATTGTTAAAGTATCTGTCTCCTATCTTTTTAAGAGTAAGTTGTCTTATAGGTGCATCTAATACCAAGTCTAAATTTTCACCAGTTAACGGAGCAGAACCTCTACCTTCAGGAGTTCCGTCAAAGATGCCGATTTTAGAAGTGAAATTAGATTCATCGTCAGAAATGGCTCCTGTGTGTGTATCACTAGCACCTACCATCCCAAATTTATAAGGATTACCGCGGCCTTCTTCAGACATTCCAAGTCCATCTAAATAGGCTTGCCTTACGTATCCTCCAAAAGGCCTACTATAGGCTGAGTTACCAACCCTTTGATCCATTATTTCGAAATCAGCCCATTCATCATTGGGAGACAGTATGGGATGTGTTTCAGAAGTTCCTTTAACCTGAGTCATTTCAACAATTGGTTCATTTCTCATTCTAAATTCAGCATATTGCGTGCTGATCGGAAGTCCTTCCCAATTTTCCATCTCAAACATTTGACCGTTAGAACCGTTTGAATTATGAGGAATAGCAATTGTGTCGACTCCTCTCTCTCTTAAGCCATCCATCCAAGACCAAAGATCTTCAGGGTTAAGGGAATTAAGCCTCGAGAAAGGTTCTACTGTAAATTTATTGCCATTAAAAATAACATTTCTATGCAAGTTAGCACTTTCAAAAGGAGGAGAGCCTTCTAAATTACACCCTGTACCTCTCAATAAACATTTTAGGCTTGATGCCCCTTCTGTATTTGAAGACCTGGTTGTTGAAGAAGTATATTCATAGGCGACGAAGGTCGTAAAATTGCCTGGATCATTGTGTCTTTGAGCACTTTTTATAATATCAGCCCAAGCAGTTCTATGAACATCAACATCAAATAAAGTAGACCCTCGAGCGGTATTACCAGTCATGTAAGCAACTAGACGGGTCCAAACATTACTATAATTAGCTGTATTTCTTACGTAATTTTGAAAGAGATCACTTCGAGCAGCTATCGATTCTTGTGTTATATTTTCTGGGGCATTGAGATTATGGAAAGGTTCACTACCAGGCATTCCATTATTAGGATCAGCCCAGTGAGAAACCATTCCCAGCAACATTCCATGATCAGTAACTGCATAAAAATCTAGCGGTTCTCTTATTTGCATTTCGTAACCTAAAGGGTGATTTATTGCACCTCCTTTGGCGAACTCATAAGCATCATCAGGTGTTGCTGTCGTACCGAATATATAGGCATCGAAAGAGTGTTTAGTATGAACATGAAGATCCCCGAAATATAAATTCTTATCTTCATTATAACCAGCCGTTGATCCTGCAGCAGGATCGACTACAGCCAGATCATCAGTGTAATCAACAATGTCGTTAGGTGAAGTGCAACCCCATAAACCCAAAATAAAAGAAACTATTAAGCCTAACTTGCAATACATAGTCATATTATTCCCCATTAATTTAAAACAATTTAACAATTAATGGAGTTCTTGGAAAGTCTTAGTACGACTATAAATTAACTATCTAAACCGAATAGAAAGAGATCTTCTAAACATCATCCGGGAGAATATTTCCAACTTCAATTCCCTTGTTATCAGGTACGTACCAAATAGGAGAACTCCAAGCTCTTTCTTGGATTGTTGAAGGGAGATCTGATCTTGGTTTGTTGCCAGATTTAAGTGCATCCCAAGTAGACCATCTACAAGTGGGATTCTCTAATACTCTCACGTAATAAAATGCCTTGTGATCGGGATTAAAGTCTGGATCTTTCCAAACAACTTTTAATTCATCCGCTCCAACATTTTTAGATATCTTACAATTATTTAAATTTACTTTTGCCATCAGAACAAGCTACATCATAAATTTTTTCATGAGGCTTACCGCTCAATTCGGTCCAGCCTTTGATGATCTGTACCCTATCAAGGGGCGCTCTCTTAACATCTCTTAATGCCCAAACCATGAATTCAGGAGCTTGATTGGCATTTTGAATGAGATCAGATCCCATAGTTGAAGCATTAGCATACGCATATTTGATAGGATCTTTTTGATCTAGAATATTATCGATCCCATATCCTCCAAAAAATCTAACTTTGATCCTACTTCCAGTTGTTGCGAAAGTTTCCTTCCGTCTGAAGGCATCATAAATAGATTCACGTGTATTGTTCTCAGCCCAAACCGCGGCTAAGCCTGACGCCCCCCATTCTGTATAGCCTGTATCTATGTAATCTTTACCCTCTATATTTAGAATACCATCCACGATAATATTAGCCCCCGCCTCTTCAAGCTGGCCTCTTAATGACTGTGTAACCGGTGCAGCACCTCTTAGCTCAGGAGTTCCATCTAAAATTCCTATCTTAGAATGAAAATCAGATTCTTTATCTGATATAGCGCCAGTATGAGTATCACTAGCCCCAACCAGGCCAAATTTATAAGGATTTATTTTATATTCAGCTTCAAGTGAAAGACCTCTAAGGTAAGCCTCTCTTACATAACTTCCATTAGGCTTAGAATAGAATGGAGAAGCTACCCTGTTATTCATAATCCCGAAATCAGCCCATTTATCCTCAGGAGAAAGAAGAGGATGTGTGTCCGAAGTACCTTTAACTTGTGTAATCTCCACTAACGGTTCATTTCTCGATCTTTGAGAAGCATAGTCGTCATCCATTGGGTTTCCTGCCCAATCAACAAGCTTAAACATTTGCCCATCTGAGCCATTAGAATTATGAGGAATAGCTAAGCTCTCCACTCCAAGATCTCTCAAATTATCCATCCAATTCCATAAATCTTCAGGATTACGAGAATCGACTATGGAAAAAGGTTGTATTGGGGCCTTACTACCTTTGAAAATTACATTTCTATGTAGGTTGCTCTGACCGGGTCCACTAGAAGTAAATTCATAGGCTATGAACGTTGTGAACTCTCCTGGTTTGTTATGTCTCTCGGCAGCTTCAGCTATATCTCTCCATGCAGTTTGATGCGTATAACGATCATATGCCATTGTGCCGTAAATTGTATCTGCTTGAAGATAAGCTACTAAAAGTTTGAAAGGATTTTTTGAAGGTTCTATTAATTCACCAGTGATTAGGTTTCCAAACAAACCTGCCCTTCTAGCAAATGTATTTGTATTTAAATTTTCAGGATCATTTAAACCATGTAAATCAGATGCAAAATCTAATTGGCCTGGTTTTGAATTTGGATCTGCGTAAGCTCTTATCATACCTAACCAAGCAGCATGATCAGTGACTGCATAAAAATCTAAAGGATCATCAAGTTGCATTTCAAATCCTAGGGGGTGTTTGATTGCTCCTCCTTTTGCATATCGGTAAGCGTCATCCGGAGAAGCAGTTGTACCAAAAATAAAAGCATCAAAAGAATATTTAGTATGTACATGTAAATCTCCAAAATAAGCATTCATATTTGGATTAGAATCAAGGATTATTTCTGATGATTCGGTATTTAAAGAAAAGTCGGTAGCATCATCTTTTATAGAGAATACTTTATATGCGCCTAGAAACCATATCCCCAAAGATATCACTAATAAAAGAAAAAATGTCCTTATAGCTATTACCATGATTACCCTCTATTTTTATTAAAAGATTATACACATATATATTTTATAGATGGTTTATTGACATATTTAAAATATACTGTATATTTATACAGTATGAATGATATATATAAGAAAAATAAGCCTTCTAGGCAACCTATGGCAGTTAGGCACATGAATACTGTACAGATCGAAAGCCCTTTGAATTATATGTGGATAGATAGACTAGTAACTTCTATGTACATAGTTTTATCAGCCAGTTTAATTACTACTTCGCTAGCCTTAATGATGGGTTTATCGATATAAATTAAAATTTCTTTACAAATAGGTTAGTCTAGATCCCCAATTTTGGATCTATGGAAACATACACTAACATCCTCTTGGCTTGGGCTGGCATTTCAATAATTGCTTTTATAGTACTACTTTTTAAAAGCGCTCCTTACGGAAGGCACTCTATGTCTTCGTGGGGACCTTCCATGCCTTCAAGACTTGGTTGGATTCTAATGGAATCCCCTGCCGTCTATTTAATGCTCCTTTTCTTACTTTTTTTTAATAAGTCATTAGGAATAATTGAAATCACATTCACTCTTATTTGGATGGTGCATTACGTACACAGGAGTTTTATATGGCCTGCTAGAGCAAAACTGGAAGGCAAAGAAATAACCTTAGTAGTCGTTCTGTTAGCAACGTTATTCAATATAGTAAATGTTTATATTCAAGGATCTTGGATTTTTCTATTCGGAAGTTATGAAAAAGAATGGCTATGGTCACCCTTCTTCATTATAGGGCTTTCTATTTTTTTAATGGGCCTTTATATCAATATAAAATCAGATAACATTTTAATTAAACTTCGAGAGGATTATGGTAGTGGTTACCATATACCTAAAGGCTTTTTATTTAACAAAGTAAGTAACCCTAATTACTTTGGAGAAATTTTGGAGTGGCTAGGTTGGTTTATTTTAACTCTTAGCCCTGCGGGCTTGGTGTTCTTTATTTGGACAATGGCCAATTTAATTCCAAGAGCAAAATCAAATCATGAGTGGTGTTTAGAGAATATTAAAGATTATCCTCGTGATAGAAAAAAAATTATTCCTTTTATTTATTAAATATTACAAATTCTTTTCTCTTAGGCTTGTCTATCAAAGCTTCAAACTTTATTCTATGCCATCAATTTAAAAATTTTAGGAGTGATTCATGGATCTTGAATACGGACCCGAATACGATGAATTTAGATCAGAAGTAATAAATTTCATAAAAGAAAATGAAGACGTAAAGGTTAGTGGACCAATGAGAGATGAAAGTCGAATAAATTGGCAACAAAAACTAATCGATCATGGTTATTTCGCGCGTTCTGTCCCTAAAGAGTATGGTGGCTATGGCGGCGACATGGATATTATTAAACTTAGAATAATTGCTGAGGAATTTGCAAAATCTCCAATTCCTAAAGCCATGGGCGGTCAAGGAATACAAATGCTTGTCCCCACTTTATTATCATTGGGAACTGAAGAACAAAAGCAACAATACATACGCCCTACCCTAAGAGGGGAAATGATTTGGTGCCAAGGTTATTCTGAACCAAATTCAGGAAGTGATTTAGCAAGTTTACAAACGAAAGGAGAACTGGATGGAGATGAATGGGTTATAAATGGACAAAAAATATGGACTAGCACAGCACAACTTGCCCAAATGTGCTTTATTCTAGTTAGAACTGAACCTGATGCACCTAAACATCAAGGAATAAGTTATTTACTAATGCCCATGGATTCTGAGGGAATAGATAGGAGGCCTATTAAGCAAATGACTGGAGATTCAGATTTCAACGAATTATTTTTAACAGACGTTCGAATACCTGCAGAAAATATAGTTGGTAAAAGAGGCGAAGGATGGCAAGTAGCTAATGCTACTTTAGGACATGAAAGAGGTTCTTTAGCAGACCCTAACGTAACTCAAAATAGACTTAACTCTTTAATTGATTTAATGAAAACAGAAACTATTGATGGTCAAAGAGTAATTGATAAACCTATATTCAGAGATAGATTGCTAGCAATTCAAGGAAGATTAATGGCCCAACAATCAAATGCTTTAAGGATTCTGTCATCTCAAATAAATGAAGGTCAAGATGCCACTTTGGCTAAGTTTATAGTTAAACTTCAAGGAACAGAGCTTCGACATGAATTAGAAGGTCTAGCCATTGATGCCATGGGAGAATTAGGTACTTTGTATGAGGATAGTCCTCACTTGAGAGATCATGGAGCTTGGCAACAGACTTATATGTATTACCTTGGTCTAATCATTGGTGGAGGAACCAATCAGATTCAAAAGAATATCATTAGTGAAAGAGCTCTCGGCATGCCTAAAGAGCCTAAGGTGCAAGGAGCGTAATAATGTATTTTGGATTGTCAGAAGAACAGAAAAGTCTTGAAGAAAATATTAGTAAATTCTTAAGTGATAATGCGCCATTAGATACTATAAAAGCAGTAGCAAATGGCGAAGAAGAGAAAGCTGAAGAAATTCATAAAGGAATTATAGAATTAGGGTTGAGCGGTATTATGGTTCCAGAATCCTATGGTGGATTAGAGCTAAACATGTTGTTTGCAACTGTCGTTTCTTCAGCGCTAGGTTCAGGTACAGCGCCCGTCCCATACGTAGGAGCATATGTTATGGCGCCATTAGCGATCTCCTTAGCTGGTGATGAAGATCAGAAGAATGAATGGTTGCCCAAGATTGCTGGCGGAGAGAAAGTCATTGGGGTTGGTCTTTCTGAATTTGTTGGAGCAAGAGAAGATGCAGGTATCGAATTTGATAAAGGCAAAGTTACGGGAAGAAGCCTATTCTTAATCGATGGAAAAAATGCAGATGCCTACTTACTTGCTAATAAATCAGGAGAACTATTTTTAATAGACGCATCCAGTAAAGGAATCAAGGTCACTGAGCTAGTTACGGTTGATAAAACTAGAACGTCCGTAGAACTTACACTAGATAAAGTAGATGCTACGCTATTACCAGGCACAAGTGATTTAAGCGTTATAGAAAAAGTCTTGGATGCTGGTAGATTAATGTTATCTGCTGATACTGTAGGAGCTTCACAAGTTATGTTAGATAAGGCTGTTGCTTATTCGTTAGAAAGAAAACAATTCGGAAGATTAATTGGGTCATTCCAAGCAGTGAAACATATGTGTGCAGAGATGGCCGCAGAATTAGAGCCTTGTCACTCTATGATTTGGCATGCAGCACATAGCCAAGATAGTTCTGCTGAAGATGCAAGATTAATGGCTTGTCAGACTAAAGCTCACGTCTCAGAGGTTGGAAAACAAATCTCTAAAACTGCTACGGAAGTGCATGGCGGCATGGGCTTCACTGATGAATTGGGACTTCACTACTGGTTTAAGAGAATCGGACTTAATCGACAGTTACTAGGCTCACCTGAACTAATAAGAGAGGAAGCGGGTAAGTTACAAGGTTTCGATCAATAATCAAAGACTGTAAAAATCTTTAGCTGTTTTGTAAAACAGGGATTCTTTATCTTCTTCGCTGAAATCTTTAGTCATCTTCTTAAAAGCATTCCACAACACATGGTATGAGATAGACTGTTTGTCTACAGGAAAATTACTTTCAAACATACAACGATCAACACCAAATATCTCTATTGTATGTTTGTAATATTCCTCATGAGCAGAAACTAATTCATCGGAAGAGACAGGTTGTTCTCTTTTATGCCAATTCCAACCGTTTACGGGCATAGCTAAACCTCCAAGTTTCGCGTAAACATTCTTACATTCAGCTAGCTCAGAAGTATCTATTTTCCATTGTTCAAATATGGCTTCTCTCCTACCTTCATAAGGTCCAATTCCCAAAGGACCCCCAAAATGATCGTGAACTATTCTTAGATCAGGCAAGTTCTTAGCTAATATAGTTAAGTCCTTTATTTGGTTGTGATAATGCCAAGTGTCGAAAACAAGGTTTAATTCAATAAGTTGTTGGAGGCCTCTCTGAAAAACATCTTCAAGATAAATACTTTCTGTCGGTTCGGAGTGTGCGTTTCTAACTCTTTCGTCAGCATCCCAACCTCCTGAATGCCTTATCCCACGAAATAAACCTTCTCCTTTTTCTATATGTACTTCCAGAACCTCTTTCGATGAATCTCCTAACATCATATTTACATGACCTATAATTCCTTCTATTTGTGCTTGAGTTAAATCTTTTTTGGCTTCATTAGCTACGCCAACAACAAATTCGGTTTCTCCTACAGGTCTAAAAGCTTCGGGACCATCTTGGTAATATTCTTGTCCACAATCTATGTAAACAGTTTTTTTTATGTTGTGCCCACTCGAAGTATCTCGCCATAAATCTTCAAGCAAGTATCTATAAGTATCTTTGATTCCCGGAGGATCTTCCGGTCCATGCCATAAATGATGATGCGGATCTATTATCTCCCTTTCCGGATCAATTATCTCTTCTTGGACCAGATCGATCCAACCTTCTATTTCATGAATATTAGACATTTAGCTACCTTTAATTACAGAAAGAGCATATCCAAAAATATCAGCAATTTCATCTATTTGCTTATCTTTAGATGTACCTGCACCATGACCTGCTCTAGATTCAACTCTTAACAGAATTGGATTATTGCAAGACTGATTTTCTTGGAGCTTTGCCGCAAACTTATAGGAGTGTGAAGGGACCACCCTATCATCTCTACTAGAAGTGGTTATTAATGTTGTGGGATAGCAGACATCTTTTTGTATATTGTGATAGGGAGAATAAGATAGAAGGTTCATAAAATCTTCTCTTTCATCAGGTTCACCATAATCACTTGTCCAAGCCCAACCTATGGTAAATTTATGAAACCTAAGCATATCTAAGACGCCTACTTGAGGTATAGCTACTTTGAATAAATTAGGATTTTGAAGCATCGTCGCTGCCACTAATAGACCTCCGTTTGATCTTCCTAAAGAAACAGTAGTGTCAGAAGATCCTATCTCTTGTTCATGTAAATATTTTGCTGCAGAACTAAAATCATCAAATACATTCTGCTTATTTAACAACATTCCGGCTTCATGCCATGCATCACCGTATTCACTTCCACCTCGTAAGTTAGCGACAGCTAAAACCCCTCCTGACTTCAACCACATATAAAAAGTCTTACTAAAATTTGGAAGAATAGAAATATTGAAACCACCATATCCATAAAGAAGAACCGGAGTATCTTTGTTTATCGTTAATCCTTTCTTGCTAGAGATGTGAATAGGAATTTGAGTACCATCTAACGAAGGATAAAATCGCAATTCACTAGAATAATCGTCAACATTAAAATCAGGAACTGATGATTTCCAATACGATTTATATTTAAGAGTGTCTAGGTTTATCTCAAATACTTCTTCAGGTGTAACGTAATTTGTAAATTCAAAATAAGCAGTATCATCATTCACTTTTCCGTAAAACCCATTAATTGAACCTTCATCAGGAAAATTCAAATCTGATAAGTGATTGCCATCTAAATCAAAAAATTTAATCTTTGTAAGCGTATCTTTAAGATAATTAACTATTATCTTTTTGCCTACTATAGAAACGGTGGAAATAGGATTACTTTCTTTAATAACATCCTTCCAAGACAGTTGACCTGCATCATTAATATTTAGAGAAATTACCTTACCCTTAGGGGCATCTAAAGTCGTGTAAAACCATAATGTATTTTTAATGCCACCCAAGAAATAATAAGTAGCTTTAAATTCTTTTATGACAGGAACGAAGTCTTCGTCTTTATTAAATTTAATATAAATGAGATTTCTTTCATCCGTTCCTTCTCCAATTGATAAGACCCTATAGTCTCCTTCATCTGGAACACTTATTGACCAAGACCAGTCAGGATTTTTATTATCACTGTAAATGAGTACATCTTTATTCTGACTGTCAGATAATTTATGGAAATATAATTCAGGGCTTCTATTTACATCGACCAAGGCTTCATCGGGTTCTTCGTATTTCTGATAATAAAATCCAGTACTATCTGATTCCCAAGTGGCATAAGAAAATTTAGACCATTCTATTGCGTCTATTTGATCTTCTTTAGTTTCAATATCCATTACTTTCCAAGTTCTCCAATCAGAACCGCCATCAGAAATTGAATAGGCTAGTTTTTTGCCATTAGGGCTGACGCTAACGTTGCCTAAAGAAATTGTGCCGTCTTTAGAAAATTCATTCGGGTCTAATAAAATTTCTGGTTCACAATCATCGCACCCTTTCATCATGAAGATGCTTTGTTGTTTTTTTCCATCATTAAAAAAGTAAAATGTCTTATCACCTTTCTTGTAGGGAACACTGATCTGGTCAGATATCCAAATGGCCTCTAGTTCTTTTTTTATTCTCTTCTGATAAGGGTTAGTTAGGAACTCGTTAGTTAGAGCATTTTGTTTCTCAACCCAATCTTTTGACTCTTTGCTTGTAAATTCTTCTAACCAACGATAGGGATCTTCTATTTTCTGATCAAATATATCTTCTACTATGTTTTGTTTTTTTGTTTTAGGGTATTCCACTTTTGTAACTACTTCTCCGCAGGCATTTAAAATAAATATAAAAAACAGAAATATGTAAAATCTAATAAAAATGTGCATGATAACCTTTTTAGAATAGTATAGATTAAATCAAAAATTCGTATATGAAAGATAACATTAGATTACTAATCACTTTATTAGTTTGTTCATTCTTGCCTGGTCTTTCGTCTTCTACAGCAATAAATTCAGAACACTATGTTATGGGTTTTGGTTCCTGCTTAACTGAAAAAAGAGAACAACCCATCTGGTCTGCAATTAAAGAAGAAAATCTTCAAGAATTTATTTTTATGGGAGATAACGTATACGGAGATAATGAAGAAACCGGTGAGCTCGATGACATGAAAGTTGCATATGCTCTACAAAGAGAAAAACTTCCTGATTGGTTAAAAGAAATTAAGGTAAATGCTATCTGGGATGATCATGATTATGGAAAAAATGATGGAGGTGAAGAATATTTATTTAAAGAACAGGCTCAAGAGCTTTTTTTAGATTTCTGGCAAGCTCCCTTAGATGACCCAAGAAGAAACAGAGAAGGCATTTATTTTTCTGAGGTGAGGGAAATTTTTAATCTCAAAGTAAACTTAATAGGCCTCGACACTAGATACCATAGATCGGCTCTTGGTCAAAAGGATAAGCCCTATTCTCCTGTAGATGATGAATCTAAAACCATGCTAGGTAAAGTTCAATGGAATTGGCTAGAAGAAGAGCTTAGCCAAAACAATGACCTAAACATCATTGTCTCTTCTATACAAGTAATTCCTACCAATCATGGGTTCGAAAAATGGGGAAATTTTCCGCATGAAAGATCCAGGCTTCTAAAGCTTATAGAAGACTCAAAAGTACCTACGATTATTGTTTCAGGAGATAGGCACAAAGCAGGAATATATAAAAAAGGCGATGTAATAGAATTAACATCTTCTTCGATGAATAAGCCTCTTCCAAATTATATCTCTAAGATTTGGGATTTATTGAATAAGGAGACTGATGCCCATTTAATAGGAGATATGTATTACCCTGAGAATTACGGAATTTTATCTATTAATAAAAATGGAGAGATCTTAATTGAATTAAAAGACATCAATGGCAAAACTTATAATTCGATAGGATTGAAATGATATTATTACTAAAAATAAGGGATTAAATATGACTATTAAAATTTATGGTACGGAAGCGTCTAGGGCTATGAGACCTATATGGACTGCAGAAGAAATGGGATTGGATTATGAACTAGAAATGATGCCATTCCCTCCGCGTGTATTTAAACCAGACTACCTTGATGTAAATATGTTAGGAACCATCCCATACATGACTGATGGAAATATAAAAATGACTGAGTCTGTAGCTATGTCTCAATACTTGGTAGAGAAATATGGCCCGACGGATTTAAGGGTTATGTCTGATGAACCTGACTACCCTGCCTACTTAAATTGGTTATTTCATTCGGATGCTACTCTCACGTTTCCACAAACAGTGGTTTTAAGGTATAAACTCCAAGAACCTGGTGTAGCTGACGCTGCGGTAGAAGGTTACAGTAGATGGTTTGTTTCAAGATGCAAGCTACTTGAGACAACATTAGAAGACAGAGAATACCTTTGTTCAAACCGATTTACGATTGCTGACATATGCGTTAGTTATGCTTTTGTGGTGGCAAAATCTTTAGGAATTGAACAAGCCTTTAAACCGAATATCACTCGATACACAAATATGCTATTTGAGAGAGATGCATTTAAAAGGAGTGTCGAGTATAAATATGAAGGCGAAGATCCAAGTATTCCTTCAGAATAATTAATGATTAAAACTAAAACACTGGTATGCAAGTCATTGAGTGATGACATGTCAGGAGTGAAATTGGTTGAAACTCAAATAGAAGAACCTAAAGACAACGAAATTCTAATTAAAGTGAAAGCGGCATCAGTAAACTTTCCTGATCTACTCATGACCCAAGGAAAGTATCAACATAAACCGGAATTGCCTTTCGGACTAGGCATGGAAGGTTCTGGAATAGTTCAATCGGTTGGGTCTGAGGTATCTAGAATAAAAGAAGGGGATGAAGTAACTTTTGGGGCTTTAGGTAAAGGAGCATTTACTGAATTTATATGCGTAAATCAAAATAGTGTTGAAATTAAACCAAGTAACCTAAACTTTGAACAAGCAGCAGCATTTCAAACAGCATATCTAACAGCCTATGTCTCTTTAGTTAGAAGAGGTGAATTAACTAAAGGTGAGAGTTTGTTAGTTGGAATGGCAGCCGTACAGCTAGGGAAATACATTGGAGCTAAAGTAATTGCTACCGGAACTTCAGAAGAAAAATTAAAAGAGACCCTTAATTGGGGTGCAGATCATATTGTATTAACTCACAAAGATGGAGAAGTAGAATTTAGAAATGAGATAAAAGAACTTACAGGCGGTCTCGGTGCGGATGTTATTTATGATCCTGTAGGTGGAGACGTTTTTGATCACTCAATAAGATGTATTAACTGGGGTGGAAGGATTTTAATTGTAGGCTTTGCTAGTGGCAGAATACCTACCCTGCCCATCAATATGGCATTAATTAAAGGTTTCTCAGTTGTAGGAGTTAGAGCGGGTGAGTTTGCAAGAAAAAACCCAGACAAAGGAATAGAGAACAATAAGGAAATAAGAAGAATTTGTGAAGAAGGATTTTTTGATCCTTATATTTGCAAAACCTTCTCCTTATCTGAAGCTAAAGATTCTATCCAGTACCTTTCAGAAAGGAAGTTAATTGGTAAAGTTGTTGTGAAGGTTGATTAATAATTATGTGGTTTTGAAATATCCAGTAAAGCTGGCCTCTTACCTTCTCCAACCCAAATAAAATTATGTGCCACCATGCCAGGTTCAACGTATTTTGGTTTAGCTAAAATTGAGTAGTTGTTTTCAACGCAATGAGAATCTATTTCTTGCTCAGAATGAGCAACAAGATAATTTCTAACATTTTCAGAATCTACTGCTACGGCATAATAAAACATTCTTATATTTTATAACTTTAAACAGCTAATAGGTTCTACTAAATCCATATATTTTGCGTAATCAATATTAAGTGTTTTCTTATTTAACTTAATAACTGGAATAAATCTGTCTCGAGTTTTTGTGGCATCTGTAAACTGTCCTAGTTCGTAATATTCATCCGACACCAATAGATCCATTTCTAAATTTCCTTTCTTTAAGGTCTGTATTGCTCTTTGTGTTTCCATTCCTAAAGTTAAACTAAAAACGTCTTTCGGTTCATTGTTCCAATCATTCATGGTGCATTTAAAGCTAACTAATTCTGCTCTAATAAAGCATGAGCAAATTAAGACTAAGATAGAAGCTATAGCTTTATTCATACCTACAGGGGCCATTACTATTAGTTCTACACATACCTGATTTTCTATCTAAATCTCTTTGCTTGATCTCTTTAAAGTCTTCAGTCACGGTTTTTATATTCTTAAATCTTTCTACGCAATTAAGATTTCTAAAGTCTATTTCTAGAAGTATTTCTTTTAGTAGATTAGTCCTTTCTCGAACATTCATAGTGTTGTAATCGGGGTCACCTTCTGGAAAACATAAATAGTAATCATCAACTTCAGTAATGGGCGCCTTAATGCCTTCTTTTAAGCTTGTACAAGAATAAAGTGTAATCAAAACACTAAAACAAAAAATTAATAACTTATTCATTTAGTAAATCAATTCTATGATTAAGAAAAGAATAGAAGGTGCCAATAGGCACCCAAGTCCCGTATAAAAAGTTGCAGTCATAGCTCCATAAGGGACTAGTTTTGGATCCACTGCTGCTAAACCCGCAGCCACTCCGCTATTAGTCCCCATCAACCCGCCAAAAATCATTGCTGAATTTGGATTATTTAGACCAACATATTTCGCTAAAAATGGAGTACCTATCATTACTAAGATAGATTTGACCAAACCTGCAGCTATGCTTAATGCAATAACTTCTGAACTAGCACCTAATGCACTACCTGTTACTGGTCCTACTACAAAAGTAACTGTCCCTGCTCCAATCGTTGTGATGCTAACAGCATCAGTGTACCCATAGATAATGGCAACTATAGCCCCTACAAAGAAAGATAAAATAACTCCAATAACCAAAGAAGAGACTCCTGCAATACCAGATGCTTTAAGATCCTCTAACTTAACACCATAAGCAGTAGCTACTATTGCAAAATCCCTCAGCATAGCTCCACCCAGTAAACCAACACCTGATAAAAGACTAATATCTGCTACTCCTTGTTTACCCCCAGTATAAGTACCACCCAAGTAAGCAAACAGTAGACCTAATAGAATGGCTATAGCAGAGCCATGAAATTTTCCTTCTGTTAATTTATTTGATAGAAAATAAGAAAACCAAACGATACAACCTACAAATACAAATGAAGTAATAAGTCCATTCTTAGAAAGAACGTCATTAATGATCTCGAATATATCCATTATTTTTTAATCTTGCTTAAAACTGGTATTAATAGAAAAGAAAGAAGCACCGCAATGCCTCCAGAAAGAATAGCAATTAACCCTCCATCTAATGCGCCTAAAACGTTCTGTTTAGAAGCCATGGCTACAACAATGGGAATATAAATCATGCTCCAGAAAGTAATTCCTTTTTCAGTAATATCGCCTAACCTGAAAGACTTCTTCAAATAATCTGATAAAAAGATTAGTAGAAGCATAGCTATTCCTATACCACCTATATTGGCATCTATTCCAAATAATCTTCCTAATAACTCCCCTAAAATAACCCCTAAGAGCATGCAGAAAGACAATAAAGCTACGCCGTAAATTACCATTACTAAATATTATTTCATTTATTTAATTGAAAAGGCCAAAATTACATTACCTCCCATTTGGCCGTGCTGAGAATATCCGCTATTTATAAACACCCAATCATCAACAATTACAGGTCCTGCAGCATCTATAGAGCCTCCTGCTGCAGGATTTCCATTAACCGTTTGATAACCTCTTAAAGTATCAAATTCCCATAACTTCTTTCCATTTATCGTTGAATGAGCCGAAAACCTTCCATCTAAGGTGCCTGCATATAAAACGTCTCTTGCCACAGAAATAGGAGCTGAAAACCCAACACTACATACCCCTTCTCCTACTAAAGGTTTTCTATCTTTACAAATATTGTCTAACTTGTAAGACCATAAGATTTTACCTTCCTCAAAATCTAATGCATACAATCCAGGTCTGGGTTCAGTGTCGTACTTTCTTCCCACCTCTCGATCTGAAATTGGTACATATAATTTTTCGTTGTCAGCCGACATTCCAAAATGAATCCCCCCTAATAAACCCCCTCTTCCAACTTTAGCCTCCCAATCAATTTTCCCGGTAGAGACATTTAATCTAAAAACCCAACCTGATTTTTGTCCTGCAAATAAAATTTTATTTCCATTTTTATCAAAAGATTGAATAACTGATGCTCCAAAATCAAAATCCGGGCCATCTTCTTCAGGACAACTCATTCTTTTAATTACAGGAATTTCACATGCAACATTATGGGCATCACCAGATAAAGTTTGTGTAGACCATAATTTTTCACCTGTCTCAAGGTTCAAGCTAATAATGGCGTCACTAAATTCCGAAGCTGGAGATTGTGTACTTTGTCCTGTCCCAAAAAACACTCTTCCATCTTCAATATCAACACCTGGAGCATTCCAAACAGCAGCTCCTGAAGGAGCAAATTTTTTAACTCTTGTTATCAGCCCTTTCTCAGTAAATTGTGCTTCTTTTAGTATTCTATGATTCCAAATAATTTCTCCACTTGAGGAATCTAAAGCCGCCATACCTCCACTAGTTTTACAACATTCGTAACTAGGATCGATAGCTAAAACAGTTTCATAAGTTGAAATGGGGACCAAAAGAAAATTGCCAACATGTACAGGCGAAGCTGAAGAGGTATTCGATTCGTATTCTTTAGGTATCTTAGTTTCCCAAATTAATTTTCCATCTAATGCATTAATTTTAAAAACATTAAAATCCCAATCTACCAGGTACAAAGCATCTTTATTGACTGTATCTACGGCAGGCGCGTTTCTTAATCTGGCCTTTGATTGAAACGCCCAATAGAGGCAACCATTCTCCTTATCTAGGGCATATAAAGTATCTGACCCAGATAAGAATACTAATTCTCCAATTACTATAGGTTGGGCTCTTACCTCTTGGCTTCCTATGCCAAAAGACCATTTAAGTTTTAGTTCTTTTATATTGCTGGAATTGATATTTGTATTGGTTTGATTTCTTGAATTAAAGGCATCATGTCCCCAACTAAGCCAATTAGAATTCGATTTCAAAGAATCTTCAGAAAGATTTTTTTTACAATAATTACTATTATTGTTTGTTTTAGTTAAATCGCCTTCTCCCTTTGTAAGGTGCTGAACTATGGCTTCTATTTGCTTAACGGAAAGATGCTGCGCTTGCTGTTTCATTTTGCCTTCCTGCAAAACATTCATTAATTCAGCTTGCGAGTAGTACGTCATTGAAGAAAGAGAGAGTAAATTAAGGTTCTTGTCTTCATGACAAGAAGCGCAATTCTCTTTAGATAAGACTTCTCCATCCGAAGCGTAAAAAGAAGTAGAGAATAAAAGTAATATGGCTATGCAAATTTTCATCACTATCCCTAATACAAAAATAAAAGAATAGTTACTAGAAAGCCAGTAATGATAATAAATTTCCTTACAACATCTTCAGGTAGAGATTGAGTTAATTTTGCGCCAAAGAAGCCACCTAGTGCTGAAAAGATCATCATGTAAAAGACATAGGACCATTCTATGAAACCGCTTATAAAGAAAATGCAAACTGATACAGAGGTTAAAATGAAAGAAAGTAAAGATTTTATAGCTGATAG
>LULT01000115.1_pt2 | contig 22135 bp, 22 predicted proteins | sample 728141 | NCBI WGS metagenome assembly LULT01 (sample SAMN03860282, study PRJNA289734) | marine metagenome | biome: seawater column; feature: ocean; material: water; isolation source: Red Sea water column Station 108 - depth 100m | place: Saudi Arabia: Red Sea | collected 2011-10-15 | depth 100 m | reverse complement strand
GAGTATGGCTATTAGAAGAAAACCTAAAGAGGAGAGCAACGTTTCTGGTTTTGTGAAATTACCTAGACTTAAAAAATTTGCCTCATTAGCAACAATAAGACCGCCGCTTTTTAGCCCAATAAAACCAATAAAAAGACCAACACCTGAACCCATCGCTATTCGAAGATTCAAGGGAATGCTATCCAACATCCATCGCCTCAAGGGCGTAACACTCATAATAACAAACAAAACCCCAGCTAAAAAAACAGCCCCTAGAGCGACCTCCCAGGAATAACCCATTTCATTGACCACGTTATAAGTGAAAAAAGCATTAAGACCCATCCCTGGAGCAAGCCCAACAGGCCAGTTGGCATAAATCCCCATAACAATACAAGCGAAAGCCGCTGCGAGACAGGTGCCAACAAAAGCAGCACCTTGGTCCATCCCACTTGCCGACATCAGCTGAGGGTTAACAAATATAATATAGGCCATGGTTATAAAAGTGGTAAACCCAGCCACAAACTCCTTTAAAGGAGTGGTGTTGTGAGACTCTAACTTAAAAATTTTTTCTAGAATTGGGCCCATTTTTTTGTCCTACTTTGCAGTCTATATAAAAAAAGTGCTTTTGTGCAGAATCATCGATTGAAGAGCTTTTTGTTCCCTAGTATGATTAGTCATGTTGGTTAATTTCCTTAACGCGCAAAAAATATTTGGTTCAAAACCGAAAATGAGACGCAAGTAAGCGGAAGCTGAAGAAACGGATTCGTTTATCTCATAATTCGTTCTTCAATCACCAACAAAAGTTAACTATGTTTTGCAACCAAAAGGGGAAAATCTAAAATGATATTAAGAAGCATTTTAAAACAAACTTATTTACTTTCACTTGCCTTAATAATGAGTTTCAATCTTGTTGCTCAAGAAAGCGGAGCTGTCTTCGAAGAGATTATTGTTACAGCAGAAAAACGAAGCGAAAGCCTCCAGGATATATCACAGGCAGTTACCGTATTAAGCGGTGACGACTTGGATAATCGACAAATTTCAACTTTTGTCGACATAAGCGCCATCGCACCGGGCGTTAATGTTGCCAAAAACGAGGGGTTTAAAACGGTTATTACAATTAGAGGCGTGGGCTATGAAACTAACCAAAACGCAATTGCAACGCCCTCAGTTTCTTACCACCTCGACGGAATTTATGTGGCCTCGCCATACTCACTCCAAACAGATTTTCTCGACCTTGAACGAGTCGAGGTATTACGCGGACCACAAGGAACACTGTTTGGCCAGAACTCAACTGGGGGAGCAATGAATGTTATTACGGCAGCGCCTTCTACTGAGGAAGTTTTTGGTTCCGCTGATTTAACGCTAGGAGACCATGGACTAACCAAGCTTAGGTCGTTTATAAACATACCCCTTAATGATAAAGCAGCAGTGCGAGCTTCATTTATTTCAAACAAACGAGACGGGTTTACAGACAACCTTACAAACGGGCAAGATTTAGATGATGCAGACAGTATCTCTGCGAGAGTTCGGTTTAGTTATGAACCGCGTGATGATTTCAGAGCAAATTTTACCGCACAAGTTTTTGATGAAGATAGAAACGGGTCTGCACAAAAAGGACTATTAGACCCAACACCAGATCCCAGGAAACTCCGACAGAACTCTACAACAGAGCATAAATTAAATGCTGAATTATATAGCGCTGTTTTGGAATGGGATTACGACGGCTTTAGTGTTAAGGCCCTATCAAGCTATCAGGTTGATGATATTTTGGTTCGAAGAGATAATGATCGAAATGATCTCAACTACCTACCACCTTTTGCTCAGCTACCGAGCGAATATGACCCGGAAACCAATAAACAAACAACAACAACCCAAGAGATTAACTTTGTTTCTTCAGAGCCGCTCTTCGGGAAGTTGGACTGGATAGCTGGGCTTTTCTATCTTAATACTGAGATAGAGATCAGCATCTTAGAAAGACTGGATTTTGGTTTTGACGGCACCTTTGACCCTTTTACTATCGATGATGTTTTCAGTTATAGCGGTGATTTTGGTTTTATAACAAACTCTACACCAGAGCGGGATTCAGTATCTGTTTATAGTCAGGGCACATGGAACCACAGCGAATCATTGAGAACGGTGTTCGGCCTGCGGTACACCAAAGACGAGGTTTATAGCGAGGTGACCAACTTCTATGGCAGATCTGGCACCGATATTCTGGAAACCGACGGCAACAAGGTGACAGGAAGGTTTGTTGTCGAAAAAGACCTCGATGACAACACAATGGTTTATGGCTCTTACACCACCGGCTATAAACCCGGTGGCTCTAATTTAACCTATGGCCGAGAAAATGTAATCGCACCCATTGTTGTTCTTCCTACATTCACAGAAGAAGAAGTTGACGCGTTTGAAGTAGGACTAAAAACAGATTTGGCAGATGGCAAGGTTCGACTAAACACGGCTGCTTTTTATTATGATTACAAAGGCTTACAGTACCAAGCGACAGACCCAGAAGTGTTCGAAGGCGGGGTAGGTAACATTCCTGAGTCAGAAATCTATGGCGCTGAACTAGAACTCTCAGCCCTACTATCTGACTCAATGGTTCTAGAGGTTCGAGCAGCATGGTTGAACACTGATATAACGTCTGACCACTTGGCCCTCGACAACGTGGAATCAGACAAGGCCACTAATGCCCTTCTAGGCCAAGGTATTGGTCTATTTAGCAATGAAGTACAAATAGCACGAGCAGGACAAATACAAAACGTAAGAGGGAATGATTTGGCTAAAACACCAAGTTTCACAGGGAACCTCGCGCTTAACTGGAACACAGACCAAAACTGGGTAGAAATGACAGGGTCATTGCAATACACGTACCGAGGTGATTTTAAACATCGCGTGTTTAATAACTCTCAAACCGACATTGTTCCAAGTTACGATGTGCTTGATTTGGTTCTTGGTTTTTATCCAAGCTCAGCAGACAACTGGCACGTTGAGCTAATCGCTAAAAACATTACAGATGAAGACGGCATCAACGCTAGATTTACAGATGTTTTTGGAGTGGGAGCAACTGGAGATGAGCTAATAGGCCCACGTCAATTAATGCTACGATTAAGCATGGACTTCTAATAACGATTCTCCCTGAGGTTTTTGTGTTCAGGGAGATTCTTTAGCTAATAAACCCTCATGGATAAACTATTCATTAAAGCAGACAAGCTACTTGAGGATTCTTTTAAGCTGGCTTGGGAGGTCTACGAAAGCGGCTATCGTCCAAATTATATTATTGGTGTTTGGCGAGGAGGAGCACCTATTGGGATTGCTGTCCAAGAATTCCTTGATGTGCTTGGCGTTGCATCAGACCATATTGCTATCAGAACCTCATACTACACGGGTATTGATAAGAGGGATAAAAACGTCAGAGTCTATGGGCTTAACTATATGATTAAAAAACTACAATCAAAAGATTCTCTGCTCATAGTCGATGATGTCCACGATACAGGCCTTTCAATTGATCAAGTGATTTCCGACCTAAAAACCTCGTGTCAACAAAACACACCAGAGATAAGAATTGCTACCCCATACTTTAAGCCAACTAAAAACAAAACCAACAGACAACCAGATTACTATATACATGAAACAGACAAGTGGTTAGTTTTCCCCCATGAGCTAGAGGGACTGACATTAGAAGAAATCAGAGCTAACAAACCAGAGCTCGCACAATTAATGGATGAGATCGAGCCGATTTTAAAATAATTTTTAATACAAGCTTTAGCAAAATAAGTGATTACAATTTGAGGAAAAAAGGCGAGCAATATAGTTAAAAGCACATTGATGATGTAAGATACAACCATTACACAATAGGTGAAGAATGAAGATTAATATAAATGACATTGGCGGAGCTCTTGTTAAAGAAGACGACAGATATGTGGTAAAAGATAACAACGACCTAAAAAATCTTGTTGTAAGTAGCACAGACCTTAACCCAGGCAAACAAACAACAGGACACTCCCATGCCGGCCAGGAAGAGGTCTATATCTTTGTTCAAGGAAAAGGAAGAATGCTTCTTGGTTCTCAAAAAGGAGACGATTTATCTATTGAGGATGACTTCCCAGTTAAGGAGGGAGACGTTGTTTTAATCGAGGATGGCAAGTTTCATCGTGTTGTTAATGACTCTGAGGAAAAACTCTATTTTGTTTGTGTTTTTGACGGCAACAGAACTCATCAATAGACGACAGACCTAAACCAAAAGATGAGCAAAGCATTTCCAGCTGCCATTGTTGTAAGCACACTTTTTTTATTCATTTATTTCGTGTTAGCTACAAACGGAATTATTTTATCGTATGAACCCGGCCTTTCAGCAGGAGATATTTCAAGGTGGTGCGAAAGAGTTACCAACGGTATTTTTAGAGAACCTGCCAACGCTTTGAGTAATCTGGGTTTTATGGTTGCAGGACTTTGCATGTTTAAAGTTCTAAGCATTGATTCTTCGGCTAGCCAAAAACACAACACATTTATAGGCTTAAACAGAGTCAGCATTCTTTATGCAGGAGCAGCAGTATACCTAGGGCCAGGGTCCATGTTGATGCACGGCACTCACACGGAGTGGGGCCAGTGGGCAGACAACCTAAGTATGGTGATGTACATCATTTTTCCTTGGCTGTATAACTTGAAAGAGATGGGTCGCTGGAGCCAAGAACGCTTTCTTTTAACCTATGCAGCTATTGTTACCCTTTATGGTTATGCAAGATGGGTTTATGGAGATGATCTAGGGATTGGCCTAGACTTATTTGGTTTATCTATAGGTCTTTGGATAATTTCTGAAGCACTGTTTAGGTTTTGGTCAACAACATTCAGGTGGTTATCAGGATTTGTGGGCTTTGGTGTAGCTGCAATTTTTGGTATTTCTCCGAATGAAATATTATCAAACACAGCCGAGTACTGGTGGGTTGTTTTGTTTTGGCTCCCTGCCATATTTGCCAAGAGCCCTCCTAGAGCTAAACGAATATATAACCCCTGGTTTTACCTTGGCGTTGTCTCCTACACAGCGGCCTTTACTATTTGGTTAAACCAATGGTCAGATCTGCTTTGTGACCCCGATTCTTGGATCCAGCCGCACGCAATCTGGCACCTTCTTAGCGCGGTCTCTACTTGGTGCTTCTTTAAGTTTTTTAGAACCGAAAAAGAATTAAAAGTAGAATAAACAACCAATCAGTCTTTTGTGATTATGGATAAAGAATATTTAATATACGGTGCTGAGCTTTCACCTTATTCTGTAAAGGTGAGGTCATACTTTAGGTATAAAGAGATTCCACATAAATGGATTGTTCGTAATGCAGCGACACAGAAAGATTTTGACAAGCTTGCCAAGATACAGGTGGTCCCCTTAGTAGTAACACCTGAAGGCAAGGTATTACAAGATTCAACGCCCGTCATACAAAAAATGGAACAGGTGTTTACACAAAAGAGTATTACTCCTAAAGAATCGGAAACAGCCTTTATAAGTAGGCTTATAGAAGAATATGCTGATGAGTGGGCAGTAAAACAAATGTTTCACTACCGCTGGCGATATCCTGATGACCAGAACTACGCCAGCCAGCGATTTGGCGAACTGTTTGTGCCAGATTGGGCAAATAAAATCCCTCTTCTGAACGCAATACTAAAACAAGTCTTTGCCAGCATGTTTAAAAAAAGAATGAGGTCAAGACTATGGGTTATTGGTTCAAATAAAATAACCGAGTGAGCGATTGAAGAATCATTTTCGAATTTAATTAATTTGCTAAACAAGCACTTAGAAAAAAGAAAATATCTTTTTGGGGAAAGGCCAGCATTAGCTGATTTTGCACTCTGGGGGCAGGTTTACAATGCTTGGACAGATGTTACAGGCAAAAAAATTATTGAAGCAGGTTCTCCCAATGTAAAAAGATGGATACATAGAATGCTAGATCCAAAAAAAGAAGGTGATTTTGAGCAGTGGGCTTCTCTAGAGGACACATTAATGCCTATTCTCGTCACAGAGGTTGCTCAAACCTTTTTGCCTTGGGTTGTGGCTAACAATAAAGCCATTAAAAACGGGGATGATCATTTATCAATAACGCTCAACAGTAAGCTCTTTGAGCATAAAGTTACATCAGTTCAAAAATACCATGCCAAGTCATTCACATCTTTATTGGCTGAATATTCTGATATTCCTGACAAAAACAGATTAAATGAGCTGCTTAAAAAAGCAGGGATATTGGGTTTTTTAGAAGAGTAGCAAATGCAAAACTTAAAAATATACCAATCGTTATGGGCTATGGAGCAAAGACACCCCACAAAAAAAGAACCCACTGACGAACACAACTTTAAAAAAATAAAAGACGCAGGCTTTAGTGGTGCCACTATTGATTTAGCGGCCCATGAGATAGAGGAGTTTCAGAAGAAAAAACAGCATTTTGTTGAGAATAATTTAGGCTGCATGGTCAACGCTTTTCCATACTCTAAAGAAGACCTTGGCCCACTATTGAAGCTGGCCAAAGAGTTTGACGCTTGTTTTGTAAACATAATTGGCGGTGTTATGCCGATTGATTACAAAGACGCTATACCCTTGGTTTATGACTGGATGGAAGAGGCTGATAAAGCAGGGGTTAAAATCTTATTTGAAACCCATAGGGACAGCTTGTTAAACGATTTGTATTACACTCTTCAGCTAATTGAAGAGGTTCCTGAAATGAGGCTAACCGCAGATTTGTCCCACTTCGTGGTCGATAGAGAGATGTGGACACCAATAAGTCAGACAGATCAGCAATATATTTCAACCATCCTTGATCGTTCAGACTGTTTTCAGGGTCGAGTAGCTTCTCGAGAACAAATACAAATCCAGTTAAGCTTTCCTCAACACCAAGTCTGGGTTGAGATTTTTAAAAAATGGTGGTCAGAAGGAATCAAAAAGTGGCAAGAAAGAAACCCAGGCGATGAAACCCTATATTTTTTGTGTGAACTTGGCCCTCCAGGTTATGCGATTACCGATGCAGACCAACTAGAACTTTCTGACCGCTGGGAAGAGGCCTTGATAATAAAAACTTGGGTCGAAAGAATATGGAAAGATACAGAAAAGAAATGAACAAGCCTGAATTTTCATACCCTGTTTTGCAACACCCAGCACCTCAGCTTACAAAAAAACAAGCAGAAGAAATATTTTCTAATTGGTTTGAGAAAGCTGTTTTTTTAAACCCCTTGTCTAGTGAGAGGGACCAAAACTTTTTATTTAAAGATAAAAATGAAACAAAGTTTGTTTTAAAGATTTCAAACTCAAAGGAATCCCTCGAGGTTCTTGATTGTCAAAACAAAGGTTTGGAGCATTTAGAGTCAACCACTAACTTGAATATCCCAAAAGTTATCCCAGACAAAAACAACCAAAGAATCAGCCAGTTAGAAGTGAACAACAACAAGCATTTTCTTAGGGTTGTCTCTTATGTTGAAGGTATCCCTGTGGGTGATGCAAGCGAACCAAAGAGCTCGAAAGCCTTGTACAATAATATGGGTGCGTTCTTAGGGCTTTTAGGCAAAGGGTTGAAGGACTTCTCACACACAGGCGCTAACCACAAACTTTTGTGGGATGTAAAAGAAACAGAAAGCCTGTTCCATATACTTGAGTTTATTGAGAATCAAGATAAAAGAAACCTGGCTCAGAAGACCCTGGAATATTTTTCAAAACACATAAGCCCCAAGCTTGATCAGATAAGGACACAGGTTATTCACAATGACATGAACCCAGACAACCTCTTGGTAAAAGAGAGCAACCCACAACTGGTTTCGGGCATCATTGATTTCGGTGATATGGTAAACACACCACTGGTTAATGATTTGGCTGTAGCGGCCGCTTACCAAACCGTTAAACAAAAAGACCTATTTGTGGGCACTTGCGATTTATTAGCAGGCTATCAAGATGAATACCCTTTAACAGAAGCAGAGATTTCATTATTACCAGGGTTGATTGTTAACCGCATTGCCATGTCTTTGGTTATTTCTGAGTGGAGAGCCTCGGAGCACCCAGAAAATCGAGAGTATATATTAGGCTCTGTTGAGAAAACATGGGGCGTGCTAAAAGATATCGTAACAAGCGGATATGGCCACTCAGCGAAGGAACTAACCGACTACCTAAAAAAGACCTAAAAAAATATGGATCTAAAAGAGAGAAGGAACAAACATTTAGGCAATGCTGACAAGTTTTTTTACAAAGAGCCTCTACATATAGTTAAAGGAGAAGATGTTTGGCTTCAAAGCTCTAATGGCAAGCGATACTTGGATGTTTACAACAATGTTGCCCATATAGGGCACTCTAACCCAATAGTTGTAGAAGCAATAGCATCACAGGCATCCACACTTAACACAAACACACGTTATATACATGAAAACATTATTGAGTTGGCCGAAGAGATAACAGCTACATTTAATAATGAGCTGGAGATTTGTTACTTTTGTTGTAGCGGCAGCGAGGCTAATGATCTGGCGTTACAAATAGCAAGAGCACACACAGGACAAAATGGCTGCCTAGTTACCGAAAATGCATATCATGGAAATACTACAGCGGTTTTTCAAATGAGCCCAGAAGATTGTCCTCCTGAAAAAAAAGAAGAATGGATAGGTTTGGTTGGTGGGCCAGCCAAGTATTTGAACAACAAAGAAAAACATATATCTGAAAGTCTTAAAACTGTAGAAAAACTTAAAAATAACGGGTCAGCACCAGCAGCCTTTATAGCAGACAACATCTTTAGTAGTGAGGGTATTTTTACAATTCCAAAAGGTTACCTTAAAAATATGTACAACCTAATAAGGTCCTTCAACGGGCTAGCTATTGCTGATGAGGTTCAGTCTGGTTTTGGGCGAACTGGAAAATATATGTGGGGGTTTGAGCACGATAAAGTTGTTCCGGACATAGTGACCCTTGGTAAGCCAATGGGAAATGGTCACCCCATAGCTGCTGTTGTGACAACTCGTGAAATAGCAAAATCATTCAACTCAAACCACGGTTATTTTAATACTTTTGGCGGAAATCCTGTCTCTGCTGCTGCGGGCCTAGCAGTGATAAGATTTGTCAACAACAACAAACTGATAGAACACGCAGAAAACGTGGGAAAGCACTTTAAAAAAGGGCTTAGTTCAGCGGCAAGAAAATTAAGCGTTATCCAAGAGGTTAGGGGCAGCGGTCTTTTTATTGGGGTTGAGCTAGAATCAAAAAGCATAACCTCCCAAGCAATAGAGGGCCTTTTATCAGAAGGTGTTTTGGTAGGTCAAACAGGGCCTCAAAACAATGTAATAAAACTTCGCCCACCAATGACCTTTAAAAAAGAACACGCCGACCAAGTAATTAAAGCGATAGAAAAAGTTTTAAGTTAGTTTAGCTCGATCAGAACAGGCGTATGGTCTGAAGGTTTTTCTTGGCCTCTGGGTGTTTCGTCAATGTAGCCTTTTACACAGCTTTTTTTAAGTGCCTCAGAGATCAAAATTAAATCTATTCTTAAACCCATTTTTCTTCTGTAAGCTGCTGCTCTATAGTCCCACCAACTAAATAAACCCTCCTCTTGTTCAAATAACCTAAAACTATCTATAAAACCCAAACCCATTATCTTGTTAAGCCATTTTCTTTCGTCGTCGCTGCACAACACCTTATCCTTCCATAGCTCTGGGTCATGGACATCAGTATCATCGGGCGCGATATTAAAATCTCCTAAAACCACTATTTTATTGTTGGTTTTAAGTTGTTGCTCTAGAAGTTTGAGAAGATTCTTTAACCACTTCATTTTATAGTTAAATTTGTCAGACCCAACAGTTTGTCCATTGGGAATGTAAACATTAACCACTCGAATATCACCATAGGTTGCAGAGATGACCCTGGTTTGCTCATCCTTGTAACCATCTATGCCCTCAACGACATTTTCTGGCTCTGATTTTGCTAATAACGCCACACCATTATAAGATTTTTGACCGTAGATTTTAGACTGATACCCGATCTTCTCAAAGGCCTCAAATGGAAACATATCATCCATAACTTTTGTTTCTTGCAAAGCCAAGACATCAGGCTGATTTGCCTCAAGCCATCTTGTGACATGCTCTAATCTTGCTCTTACTCCGTTTACATTCCAGCTTGCTATTTTCATATTTACCTTAAGACACACATTTTTGAATATAATAGTGAGTGTAATAAAAGTTTAAATTAAAAATAATTTATTAAAAGAATAATATGAAGGTCGAAATTTTTGGTAAGCCAGACTGCATACATTGTGAAAAAGCAAAGTTTTTGTGCAAGCAAAAAGAAATAGAGTTCACCTACCAAGAACTCGGCAAAGATTTTGAGATGGGTTTTATTTTGGAGAAATTTCCAGTTCTTAAAGAATAAGCGCTTATAAAGGAGAGAATAAATGAAAAAAATTATCTTAATCAGTTTTATGTTTTTAGTGGGAGGCTCAGTATGGGCCGGGGGACATGAGCATGGACATGATCACGATGACGATTTGATTAGTAAGCAAGACTGCAAAGAGATGAAGCAAGGCATTGGCGAGCTTTTAGGAATTGCTGACTATTTTTGGAATGAGATCGAGAAAGCATCAGCAGCAGGAAAAGAGGCCGACACTAGTCTTTATGAAGGCGCAGCCTTCTACTCTCAGCAAGCAGCAAATTATTCTGTTGTGTATGACGTTTGGTGCGATTAGTTTTTAGTTTTCTGGCTCTGAGCTTAATCTATCAATGATCTCTCTGGTTTTGGGGCGAATACCGCGCCAAATATAAAAGGATTCCGCAGCCTGTTCAACCAACATACCCCAGCCTTGGAGTGATTTTTTAGCTCCATTTTCAGTAGACCATTTTTGAAAAATGGTTTCGCCATAGCTGTAATTAACGTCATAGCAAACAGAGTTTTGTATTGCTACAGGGTTTATCTCAGGCAGAGCGCCCTCAAGATGGGCAGAGGTCGTGTTGATCACAATATCAAAGTTTCTGTTAATCAGCCCCCCCTCCAGGCAAGCGATATCCAACAAATGAATATATTGTTCTTTTAGGTTTATAGCGTTTGCCATGGTTCGGTTTGAAAGTGAAAGCTGCTTAGCACCATTCGCAACCAATTGAGGAATAATGCTTTGAGCTGTGCCACCTGATCCAACGATTAAGATCGACTTGTCTTTAATTTCAACCTCGTTGCTTTTTAAATCTTCTATTAAACCAATACCATCCGTGCTTTCTCCAGATATTCTGCCATCTTCAGAAAAGCTTAATGTGTTAACTGCGCCACATTCTTTTGCGTTGCTGCTTAAATTGTCGCTCATAGAAAAGGCTTGTTTTTTAAACGGCAGCGTTACATTTAAACCTTTCCCCCCTTTAGTGAAAAAGCTCTCTACGTGTTCTTCAAAGGATTTTTCATCAGCTTCTAGTTTCTTATAGGCTATCTCATGACCCAGTTGTTCTGCGAACATGTGATGAATTGTTGGCGACCTGCTATGAGCTATGGGGCTGCCTATTACTGCGTAGTTATCCATTCTATTTTAGAAAGCACTTGTAAATATATAGCATTGTTATTCTCTAATTTCCTGCCCAGTTAAAATGTTCACAATAGTTGATGGCCTGCTAAAGGAACCGCATTCACCTTCAATAATATAATCTAAATCAGAGGACATTTCTAAAGACACGTCTTCGGTCTTTCTTAAGGGATCTTGCCCATGATAGTTAGCGCTGGTTGACACTATCGGGAAGCTCAAGGCTTCAGTTAATATTGCTACTATTTTTGTGTTTACAAAACGAAAGGCCAAGGTGCTGTGTTTGCCGGTAATCCAGTAAGGAGCTTTTTCGGTAACAGGAATTAAATAAGTTGTGGGTCTTTTTCTTTTACTAAAGATTTGCTCTTTATGCTGATCTGTCACATTTATCCATGATTTGAGTCCCGTTATATTTGAGCCTACTAAAATAAGCCCCATATCAATGGACCTTTTTTTTATTTTTAACAATCTTTTGACTGCTGATTCGTTTCTAGGGTCACACCCAAGTCCAAAGCAGGATTCAGTGGGGTAAGCGATAACGCCTCCATCCAGCAGGAGAGACCTTAATTCTTTGAGGCTTTGGATTTTTTAGCTCTCCTTTTTTTAGCAGGCGCTTTATCAAGCAGCTCAAGACACTCATTTAACTCCATATCTTCGGGGGTTTTATCTTTTGGCACGGAGACGTTCTTTTTACCATTTGTGATATAGGGGCCCCATCGTCCATCAACAATTTTTACTGGTGAGTCGTCAAAGGTTTTAATTGCTCCTGAGCCTTTATTGTTTCCAATCGAGGCAAGAGCCTCATCTAGATCCATAGTAAAAGGGTCGGCACCTTTCCTGGCCCTAAAGTTTTTACTGCCTCTTTTTAGATAGGGACCATATGGGCCTATAGTAACCAAAATGCTTTCTCCAGACTCAGGGTCTTTGCCAAGCTCTTTTGGTAAGCTTAGGTACTCTAAAGCTCTATCTAATGTTAGGTCTTCTAAGTTTTCTGATGGCAGCACCCCTATATATCTAGGCTTATTCCCATTGTCTTTTGTGCCTAATTGAATTGTTGGGCCATATCTCGCTACTCTAGCAATTATAGGTTCACCTGAATCAGGATGGTGACCCAGAACATTGTCTTCTTGTTTTTCAAAAAGGGCGCAAGCATCCTCTAAAGTAATGGCGAACAGAGATTGTCCCTCCTTTAAGGAAGCCCATTCCAATTTATCGTCAGCATCAATATCACCAATTTGAACCGCCGGACCGTTTTTTGTCATCCTAGCAAACATTGGTTTTTCAGATTCAGGATGCTGTCCCAAAGGACGCTGTGGGTTTACATCTTTTCTTGTGACGGTTTCACTTACTTTATCAATCCCTTGTATTAGCGGCTGCCAAAACTGATCTAAAACCTCTGTTTTTGTTTTTGTGCCACTAGAGATTGCATCCAGATCACCTTCCATTTTGGACGTAAATTCGTCATTTACATATTCTGAGAAGCTTGTGTTCAAAAAGTTACTGACAAGCCTTCCCATGTCTGAAGGCTGATAACGCTTTTGTTTAAGGAGAACATATTCTCTTTCAGTAAGTTTTGATAAAATTTCCGCATAAGTTGACGGCCTTCCTATACCCTTCTCTTCAAGCGTTTTAATCATGCTTGCATCGTTATATCTGGGTGGCGGGTCAGTAAAATGTTGTTCTGTTTTGATGTCTATAAGTTCCACTGTTTCATTTTCTTGAATGTCTGGAGGCTTATTGTCTGTTACTTGCTCATTCGTAGCTTTGAGATAGCCAGGAAAAATAAGCTCTTGATCTGAAAACGTGAAGAACACAACAAGGTCTTCATTATTGCTGGGCCTAAACTCAACCGTGGTTCTTTCAAACAAAGCATCTTTCATTTGAGAGGCAATTGTTCTTTGCCAAATAAGTGTATATAACTTATGTTCGTCTGCGTTAAGCATATTGATGGTTTGCTCAGGGGCTAGGGAAATATCAACAGGAGTAATGGCACCGTGTGCTTCTTGTGTGTTTTTTGCTTCTTTTTTGTTTTTAAAATACCTTTTTTCAAGATACTCATTCCCATAGAGTTCAATAACTTTGTCTCTTATGCTTGGAACCTTTCCTTCATCAATTTCTATAGAGTCTGTCCTGATGTAAGTTATTAAACCACCACCTTCTCTTGCATATAGAGATTGAGCTATTTGCATCGTTCTTTTTGGGGTGAAGCCAAATTTATTTGAGGCTTGCTGCTGAAGCACTGACGTCCTAAGAGGCGACTTAGGCGATCGTTTAATGTTCTTTTTTTCAATATTTTTTGCCAGCATCTTGCCTTCTGAGGCTAGCTTTATCTCATTAATTTTTTCATCAACCATTGATTGAGATGTAAAGGTGAATTTCTTTGCTGGCTCATCACCAATTTTTGATAGCTTCGCCTCAAATTTATTTGCAGACTGAAGCTCTGCTGAAATTGACCAATATTCTTCAGGAACAAAAGACTCTATTTCACGCTCTCTTTCCACAATCATTCTAAGTGCTGGACTTTGAACTCTCCCTGCAGAATGGTTGTTACTAGGAAACAACCTCCAAAGAAGAGGCGATAGTGTAAAACCAAAATGCCTATCGAGAGCTCTCCTGGCTTCTTGAGACATCACTAAGTCCATTGCTATCTCGCCAGGGTTAGCTATGGCTTCATTTACTGCTTTTTTACTAATTTCATAAAAAACAGCACGACTAATCTTCCTTTTATTGTTAGCGGCCTTGTTTTTGGGGGTAAGTATATCTGCTACATGCCAAGCTATAGCTTCTCCTTCCCTATCAGGGTCTGTTGCTAGAATAATTTCATCACAGTTTTTTGCTGAAGACTTTATCTTCTTCACAGCATCTTCTTTCCCTGGGCTGATGATATAACTCATTGAATAATTGTTTTCAGGGTCTATAGCGTTTTTCTTTGGGAGTTCTCTGATATGCCCAATAGTGGGAAGTACTTGGTAGTCAGCACCCAAATATTTTTCTATCGTTTTTGCCTTCGCAGGCGATTCAACTATTACAAGTTTGCTCATAATTACAGTTTCTTATTAGGACAAGTATGCCCAGAGGCAGTGATTATAAATACAAAAGATTGATTAATTCAACGTTTTTGGCTTATCAATTGAGTCTTCTCCACCATATGAATGGAGCCTTACTTCAATGGACGGTTCTTGAAACAGCATTAGAATGCTAAGTGCTTTTACTACCTCTATATCCATTGGCTCAAAACCAATTGAGGTTAGTTTGTCGATTAAAAGCTCTCTTTTTTGAGGGGTCAATAAACCGAATTTTTCTAATCTTGTGATATAGTTTTGACATTCTTCATCTAGAAGAGCTTTTTCTTCAGTCGCAAAGATTCTTGTTGAAAGCTTATTAGGGCTAGCAATTTTTGATTTGTTAGATGAGTCTTTAAAGATTTCTACCCAGTCCATAGCATGATCGATGGCGTTTTCTTCAAAGCCTGCACCTAATAGGTGCTTTCTTATTTCAAAATTACTTCCAGATTCTCTATCTGGGTCTTCAGAATAGTACTCGAAAAGATAAAGCAGTATGTCTAGGAAGTCTTCTTTTAAGTTTTGATTCATTTGATAGAAGATATATTTTATAAGTTGAGCATGTATCAAAAACAGAACAAGGTCAAACTCTTTTTACTCAGATAATTTTCTAGGGAAAGTAGATGTTTTGGAAAAAAACAACAACATCGTGATATTATATTTCTCCCCAATTTTTATGGCTGGTTAAAGGAATGACAGTAGGTATGCTAAAAGATATAGAGTTGTTACAGTTTCCAGACGAAAGACTAAGAAGACTTTCTGAGCCTGTGGAAAATTTTGATGAAGAATTAAAGCTTTTATCAAAAGAAATGTTAAAAATTATGTACCAATCCAATGGTATTGGCCTCGCTGCGCCACAAGTTAATAAAACAGTCAGAATGATTGTTCTTGATGTGAGCGAAAAACGAAATGAGCCAATGGTTCTTGTAAACCCTAGGCTGGAGAAGGTCACAGGGAATGTTGATAGCAGCGAAGGCTGTCTTTCAGTTCCAGAAATTATTATCGATTTGTATCCAACATGAGATTGATCATCTAGACGGAAAGCTTTTTATTGATTATGTTCCAAATGTAAAACTCCAAAGGCTTAGAAAAAAGATAGCCAAACAGAAAAAACTGTCTTCGCAAAAACCACAGGGAACTAGTGTAAGTATAGTTTGAGTTAGGGTTAGCTAATGATTTCAGATAAAACCATAGTATTTGCGGGCTCTTCCCTCTTTTCTTTGCCAATTTTGAAAGCGACAATTGATCTAGGCTTTCAGTCAACAATAGTTTTGACTCAACCGCCAAAAAAACAAGGAAGGGGCCTAGAAAAGAGATCTAATCCAACAATGGAGTTAGCTGAAAAGCTAGATCTTGAGACGATAACTATTGAAAACTTTGATGATGAGCAAACTAAAAAAATATTTAGCTCTTTGTCACCCGATGTTTTTTTATCAGCAGCATACGGTAAATTAATTCCTAATTGGTTCTTCGAGCTTTTTAGTTCAGAGCTTTTAAATGTTCACCCTTCACTATTGCCCGCTTGGAGAGGCGCTTCACCAATACAATCTGCAATACTCAATGGCGATAAAGTTACAGGCGTATCCATTATGAGGATGACAACACAAATTGATGAAGGACCTGTTTTTTTGTCGGAAAAAATAAATATCGATAAAACCGATACCTCGACAAGCCTTTCTGAAAAGCTATCAAACTTAGCCGGGAAAATTATAAAAAAATCATTAGAAAAAATACTGTCCGGGGAAATACAAGCTCAGGAACAAGATCATGACAATGCAACTTTTTCAAAAAAGATACAAAAATCTGATGGTAGAGTTGCTTGGGAAGACACAGCAGAATCTATAAACAGAAAGGTTAAGGCTTATAACCCTTGGCCAATAGCGTTTACCCATCTTGGAGAACAATACCTTAGGATTTGGGACACAGATTTATCCTCAGACATTAATAACTACAATAAACCAGGTTCAGTGATAGAGCACAACAAAGATGGCGTGTTGGTTTCAACGGGCGATGGAAACCTGCTAATAAAAAAAATTCAACCGGCAGGAAAAGAGTCTATGGACGCCTCAGCTTTTGCAAGAGGTGTTAATCTAAAAGACAAAATATTTTATTAAACAATGCTTAGTTTTAGAAAAGTTTTACATTTCAATATAGCTTTCTTCGCTCTAACAAGCGGAATTGCTCTAAAGGCAGAAGGAAGTGGTTCATCTTATATTGATAGCGGGGTTTATTATAGCGACATAGAAATACCAATTAACTTCGAAAACGAACAAATTAAAGCACTTGAATCAGGCATCGTTTTTAACCTAGAGCTTAACCTTAAAATTGTAGATATTAGAAACTGGCGTTTAGATAGAGATGTTGGAGAGTTAACACAAATCTATTCAATAGAGTTTAACGCTTTTACTCGTCGTTACACAGTTTCAAACAAAAACACTGGGAGACAAGCCTCTATGGCCATGATAGAAGAGGTGAGCGAGTATTTAAGCGCAATAAAAAAACTGCCACTTGTTGATGATTCTTTATTAGACCTAGATGCTAATTACACTGTAATTTTAGATTCTAGGCTTAGGGCACAAGGAATGTCTCAGTGGATGAAAACAATCTCATTTTGGAGAGAAAGTCTTGACTCAGATTTGGAGCAAATTCAATGGCAACTATTCAGATAAAAGCTAAAACAACAAAAAGAATAATATTTTCTCTTATATTCTTAAGCGTTGGCTCCCTTCTGGCACTAATGTTTGCTGCAGACAATCCCAATGAACTAAATAGAATGCAATCATCTCTTTTGGTAGTGAACATACTCTCTTTTGTAGTTTTTTTTATTATTGTGGTCTTAAGCGCTAAGAATCTTTTAAATGACTATAGAAAAAATAAACTAGGAGCAAAACTAAGGCTAAGAATGTCATTAGCTTTTGGCGGGCTAGCAGTTATCCCTGCTGTGGTACTCTTCTTTTTTGCGATAAATTTTATGAATAAAGGAATCAGTGTTTGGTCGGACGCAGATGTCGAACAAGGATTAAATAATGCATTAATGCTTGGCAGATCAGCCCTTGACGAAAAAATACAACAAGGGTTGTTTGAAACCACAAACATCGCTCTTCAACTCCAAGGAATTGAAAACATTGATCTCCAACTAAGGGATTTAGTCCAAAAATCTAAGGCAGAGCAATTGGTTATATTAGACTCGGATATACAGGTCCTTGCTTCTGGGTCAGACCAAATCAATAGGGTTAGCACAAGAATTCCAACGCTTCTAGAGATTGAGCAAGCCAACCTAAAACAATCTTGGACAAGCCTGGATTCAAGCCCAGATGGTTCTTATCTAATTAGAGTATTGGTTCCTGTTCTAAGTTTTTCATCAAACCAGAAACCACTTTATTTACAAGCTTTTTTCAGTGTTGATCCAAAATTAAGCATGATGGCCGATTCAGTAGAGGAAACATATGCTCGCTATGGCAGATTAAGCTTCATGAAAGATCCAATACAATATAGTTACATTCTAACCCTAGCCATTGTTGTGCTTTTAGCGTTGTTATTAGCTATTTATGGCTCTATTGAGTTTGCAGATAGGCTTGTTAAGCCTATTGAATCCCTTGAGAAAGAAGCTGAATCTATGATTATGAGCCCAAGATTTGCTGATGATAATGATTCTTCAGATGAAATTACAACACTTGTTAACTCCTTTATGCAGGCACAAAAAGAGGCGGCATGGAGTGATGTTGCTAGGAGAATGGCTCACGAGATAAATAACCCATTAACACCAATTCAATTATCAGCCGAAAGAATTAAAAAAAGATTCTCCGCCTCTAAAGGCGACGACCTAAATTTTATTACTGCTTCCACAGACACAATAGTAAACCAAGTAGAGGTCTTAAGAGAAATGGTCAACGCGTTTGGAAAATTTGCAGAACAACCGAAATTAAAAACAGAAAGAATAAATATACCTAAAATAATTGACGAAGCTATAGGCTTGTATTCAAAAGATCACAAGGCTATAAAATTCTCCTCAAAATATACTGACAAGGCCTTTATTCATGGGGATGAAAAAAAACTTAGACAAATACTTAATAATCTATTAAAAAATTCAATCGATGCTTTGAGCGATATTGAAAAACCTAGAATAACTGTTGCTACAAGGCATATTCAAATCAGCAACAGTGCCTTCTTAGAGCTGTCAATAGAAGATAACGGCATTGGTTTTACCGAGGAAACTGTCAGCAAAGTATTTGAACCTTATGTATCAACAAAACCAAAAGGCAAAGGGCTAGGCTTAGCTATTGTGAAGAATATTGTTGATGAGCACCAGGGCCATATTGCAATTAAGAATAAACCAAAAGGAGCAAGCGTAATAATCTCGCTTCCTGTAAACCAACCCCTAAATACAAACTTATAGATGAACACAAAACAAAAATTAATCATGGTTGTTGATGATGAGTCTGAAATCAGAAACATCATTAAAGAAATTCTAGCAGAAGAAGGCTACAAAACATTAACAGCAGCCTCAGCAGAAGAAGCGAAGAGACTTCTAGATCAGCATAGACCAGATTTGGTATTCCTCGATATTTGGATGCCAGATCAGGACGGCATCGAGTTATTAAAAGAGTGGTCTTCAGATCAAACAAAAAACTTTCCAGTAATCATGATATCAGGACACGCAACCATAGAAACAGCAATAGAGGCAACAAAGCTTGGAGCAACAGATTTCATAGAAAAGCCAATTTCTATAGAGAAATTATTTAATACAATCGATTCTGTTTTTTTGGAAAAAACCCAAGAACAAGACGATGGTCTTCTTATTAGGAGAAGACGGCTCAGAAAAAGAAGGTTGGGCTAAATATTTACACTTCAGAAAACACAGAAACTATACAAACTTTTATGTTATGCAACTAAACTTGCTTGCTGTAGATCACAAAGAACCAAACAATTTCTTTGAAGAGCTTGATGCTAGCCTTAATAAGTTATGGGAAGCTGAAATATTTATTGAGGGGATGCATTTATTAGATGCTGCTTTTCAAAATGAAGCAATAAAGGCCATTAAAAAGAATAAAAATAATAGCTTAAGTTTTTATGTAAGCTTAAATGATGAAGAAATGATAAGCAGATTCTCTTTTATACAATCTCAGTCTGTCAATATACCTCCATTAAGAAGGTACCTCCACGATGTACCTGAATTACTTGATCTTTGTGTTGAGTTTTTCAATAAAAAAGAAGCTCTAGCCTACAGAAGATTTAGTTTGGCAGCACAAAATATGCTCACGAAGTATCCTTGGCCGGGAAATATAAAACAACTCATTGATATGGTTCATGCTTTATTGGCCAGAAAAGACAAAGAGATTATAAATGTAGAAGAAATAGAGGAAACGCTTACACTTCAAGGGCCAAAAGGAAATTTACTGATAGAGAGCAATATCATGACCCTCAACATGAAAGAAGCTAGAAGACAGTTTGAAAAAGCTTTTCTAGTTAGGCAGCTAGAGTTGGTGGGAGGAAAAATTAGTGAATTGTCTCGCCGAGTAGAAATGGAGAGGACAAATCTTTATAGAAAGCTTCAATCACTAGGGATTGAATACAAAAAGAAAAAATAATAGATTACATCTTAGAGGGAGCTGAGACCCCAAGAAGACTCAATCCATCCTTGATAACAATTGAAACACAACGCAATAAAATAACCCTTGCGTTTCGTGTCTCATCATCATCAATTACGAATTTCTGTTTGCCATAATAAGAATGAAATAATTGAGCAATATCTTTTAAGTAGTTAGAAAGCTTATTAACAGCTCTCTGTTCTGCAGAGGTTTTTATAATATCAGGATATTTTTGAAGCATGGATATAAGCTCAGATTCGTGCTTACTATCAAGGCACCCTATATTTTTTATACCTAAGCCGTGATCATTTTTGTACCCCTTTTTTTCTATTTCTTTCATCACACTAGAAATTCTTGCATGGGCATATTGAATATAATAAACAGGGTTTAGGTTGCTTTGTTCTTTTGCTAGATCCAGGTCGAAATCTAGGTGTTGGTCATACGATCTACTCACGTAAATAAACCTTGCTGCATCAATGCCCACCTCCTCATAGAGTTCTTTCATTGGAATGAACTCCCCAGATCTTGTGGACATTTGTACCTTCTTTTTGCCTCTATAAAGTGTTACGAACTGCATTAAAACTATCTCTAGATCCTCAGGATCAAAATCCATAGAAGCAAGGCCACCTTTCAGTCTGTTTATATAGCCATGATGATCTGACCCGAGAATATTTATTAATTTGTCAAAACCCCGCCCTTTTTTGTCAGCATGGTAAGCAATATCAGAAGCAAAATAAGTGCTTCTTCCGTCATCTCTTAAGACAACCCTATCTTTGTCGTCACCATAATCAGTGGTTTTTAACCAGGTGGCACCATCTTTGTTAAACAAAGCTTTTTTTGTTTTTAATTTTTTTAAGGCTAAATCAATTTTAGAATGCTTAATCATAGTTTTTTCTGAGAACCAATGATCAAACTCAACACCAAAATTACTTAAATCTGACTTAATGACTTTTAGCATCTTATCCACAACAGCCCCTGTAATTTTTTCAAAAACAGATTCACCAATAGAATCTTTAATTATTGAAATAAGAGCATCTGCCTCACTATCATCATCAGCTTCTTTTACCTTGAGGTCTGAAAGCGAGAGTTTATTGATTTCTGTAATAGCTTGCTTGGGAATAACCTCGGTAAGGCTGCCAATATAAGACCCTTGGTAGCAAGCATTTGGGACCGTTAATAAAGATTCTTTTTTATTTATCAAGGCCACTAAAACACTCAGAATAAGAATATCAATTTGCCTTCCTGAGTCATTTATATAGTATTCGCAGCTTACAGTGTGGCCTGTTTTTCTTAGGATTTTTGCCAGAGAGTCGCCATAGGCAGCATGTCTACCATGACCAACATGAAGGGGCCCTGTTGGGTTTGAGGAAACAAACTCAAGAAGAATAGAATCCTGTGAATTAGCTGGGAAGGAGCCATAGTTGTTTTCCTGTTCTATGATAGAAATTAAAAGATCGGCTTTTGTTCTGTCATCCACATAAAAATTTATAAAGCCTGGTGGGGCGACTTCAATTTTTCTGAGCCACTCTGGACGCTGTATTGTTTTGCTTATAATTTCAGCTACTTTAAGAGGCTTCATATTAGCTTTACCACTAATTTTTAGTGCAATATTTGATGAAAAATCACCATGGTCTGATTGAGTGGATTGATTAATCTCTATTTCAAAAGTATTGATTAAGTCTTCTTCGATAAGAGCGCTTTCTTTTAGGGATGCATGTATTATTTTTTTTAGTTTATTTTTCATTTTCTAAGCTAGGACATATCCAAAGGATCTATATCAATTTGCCATTTGATCATCTTATTAATAATATTTTTTTCTAAAAACAGATCAACTTTATTAATCGTGTTGTGAAGTTTCTTTTTATTTGTATCCAATAGTAATATTTGACCCCTGTATTTTCCTAGCTTTCTTTCTATAGGCGAGGGAACGGGACCTAAAATTAGAGTTGTGTTATTTGGTATAGCAGCGCAAAAACCAGCTATTTTAGACAAAAATAATAATTTAATT
>LULT01000051.1_pt1 | contig 22617 bp, 24 predicted proteins | sample 728141 | NCBI WGS metagenome assembly LULT01 (sample SAMN03860282, study PRJNA289734) | marine metagenome | biome: seawater column; feature: ocean; material: water; isolation source: Red Sea water column Station 108 - depth 100m | place: Saudi Arabia: Red Sea | collected 2011-10-15 | depth 100 m | reverse complement strand
ATCTAAAAGAATATCACAAAAATAGGAGTAAATAATGGGTGATTTAGGAAGAGAAAAACATGAAATACCATGTCCAGGTTGCAGAAGAGATATTGTATTTACTTATGATGATTTAAAATCAGATCGTGAACTTGACTGTAGACGATGTGATTCTAGCTATGAATTAGATCGAAGCGAACAATCTCAATTTAGAAGCGCAATGCAAAAACTTGAATCTGAAATGAGAGACTTGGAAAGAGCAAAACAAGAGCTAGAGAGAGCAGAAGAACGTTTTCAAAAAGAGATGAATGACTTGATGGAAGCTATGACATTAAAAATTAAAAGATAAAATTTTTAAATTAATAATGAATAAAAATCCTAAATGGACATTTTTTATTCTCTTACTAATTGTTTCTTGTAATCAATCTCCAAGTTTTTCAATTACGGATATCAAACAATTATCATTTGAGGGGGACAATGGCGAAGCCTACTTCAACCATGATAATTCGAAATTAATTTTCCAATCAAAACGTGAAAATTCAGAGTGTGATAAGCTTTATTTAATTGATTCAAACGGTGAATCACTAATTCCTTTCAGTCTAACAGATGGAGCATTTACGTGTGCTTATTATAGTTTAAATGATACATACATCTTTTTCTCTTCAACGATGCAAGATGGACCTGAGTGTCCAGAGATATATCAACATCCAAATCCACGTAAATATATTTGGCCATTACGCAATTATGAGATATTTCGTTGGGATGGTTCTGAGGCGGTTCAATTGACAGATTATCGAGGATATAATGCTGAAGCAACCATTCATCCAATAGAAGAGAAAATTATTTTTACTTCATTACGTGATGGTGATATTGATTTATACGAAATGGATTATAATGGAGAAAATTTAAAACGTATTACAACAGAATTTGGATATGATGGAGGGGCATTCTATTCTCCAGATGGAAATAATATTGTATGGCGTGCGTGGTATCCTCAAACTGACAAAGAAAAAGAACAATGGTCTACCAATTTAACCAATATGTACATCGATGCTGTTCCATTAGATATCTATATTGCAAAAAGAGACGGATCAGATAGAAAACGCCTTACAAGCAATGGGGCAACTAATTGGGCACCTTCTTGGCATCCTGATGGAAAACATATCGTTTTTTCTTCAAATATGGATGATTGGAGAGAGGATTATAATGCCTTTGGTAGCAATTTTGAATTATATATCATCAATATCAATACATTAAAACTTACACGTCTTACTAATAATGATACCTTTGATTCATTTCCAGTGATTTCTAAAGATGGACAAATTGTATTTTCGTCAAATAGAAATGCAAAGAATCCACGTCAAACCAACATATTTATTGGAAAAATAAATATATTTGTCGACTAAGAATATGCTTTATTGAGATTTATTCTCAATAAATATTGTTTTTTTATTTTTTTGGTTATATAATTGAGACGATTTCTCAATAAAGAAGGGGTATTATGAAAAAAACAATATTATTTTTAACGTTTTTTGGGTTGATTTTCGCTCAAGTAACAGGCTCTGTTACTGATTCAGATGGTAATCCTATTGCTGATGCAAATATTGTATTAGATAATGGTATGGGCGCAGCTAGCGGAGATGATGGAAGTTTTTCATTTTCTACAAATCTTCCAGCAATGATGACCGTTTCAGCTGTAGGGTTTGAAGACCTTACTTTGTCAGTAACAGAAAGCAATGTAACTATTATGCTTAATAGTGAACCAATTGCATTAGATCCAATTGATGTTCTTGCAAGCGCTTCTAGTATTACTGCAGGTATGTATTTAAGGTCAGTGCATCCTAGTGCTGTAGCAACTGAGTTAGAGCTAAAACAGTTCGATAATACAGATGTAATGCGTGTTCTTGGAAGAATTCCTGGTGTTTATGTGCAAGACGAAGACGGGTATGGATTAAGACCTAATGTTGGTATTCGCGGTACTGGTTTATCACGTATGGAAAAACTTAATGTAATGGAAGACGGTATTCTTATTGCTCCAGCACCTTATGCTTCTCCAGCCGCATACTATTCTCCAACAATGGGTAGAATGGAACGCCTTGAAGTACGTAAAGGGTCAGCACAGATTAAATATGGTCCATTTACTACAGGCGGTTCTTTAAATTATGTTTCAGCTTCAATTCCTGATAGCAAATTGACCCATGTTGATTTAACTGTAGGAAGTTTTGCTAGAAATACTTTACACGTAAAACATGGTGATGACAGAGGAAATGTTGCTTATTTGGTTCAATTATTTAATGATAAAACTGATGGATTCAAGGAATTAGATGGCGGGGGAAATACAGGCTATTCTAAACTTGATCTTCTAACAAAGGTCCGTTATATGATTAATGATAATCATGCAATGGAAATGAAGTGGTCTATGACTGATGAAATATCTGATGAAACATATCTTGGATTAACTGATGATGATTTTGCTAAAAATCCACTAAGAAGATATCGTGCAACTCAGTTAGATGAGATGGACGCAGATCATTCACAGTTTGTATTATCTTACGCAGCTAAATTATCTGACAATCTATCTTTAAGTGCGTCATGGTATCGTAATGATTTTGCGAGAAACTGGTTTAAGTTGAACAAAGTTAATGGCGCAAAATTAAGCACTATTGCAGGAGACCCTAGTAGTGATGGATGGGCAGATTTTTATGCGTTAATGGATGCTACAGAAAGTGCTGATGATGCATATAGAGTAAAAGCAAATAATAGAGAATATTACTCTCAAGGATTGCAAGCAGTTCTTAATGCTTCTCTTGGAAATCATGATCTTCAAGCCGGACTTAGAGTTCATTATGATGAAATGGATAGATTCCAATGGGAACACAGATATAAAATGTCTGGTGGTAAGCTAGTAATGACAACTGAGGCCGTTAAAGGTTCTGATTCTAATAGAATCGACTCTGCTGACGCTACAGCTCTATTTATTGAAGACAGAATGACTTCAGGAGACTGGACTGTAACAGGTGGTTTTAGATATGAATCAATTACAGTAAATAGAGATGATTGGGGCAAAACTGACCCTGATCGTTCTGAAACACCATCAACAAAAGATCAAACAATTGATGTGATTGTTCCTGGTGTTTCTGTTGAGTATGCTCTTTCACCAAAACAAACATTATCTTATGGTATCCATAAAGGATTTGCTCCTTATGGACCAGGGGGTGTTACAGTTGTTGATGGCGTAACTCAAGAAATAGAACCTGAAACAAGCATTAACCATGAAATAGGGTGGAGATCATATAATGGATTAGAAGGTATGGAGTTCACATACTTTATGAACAATTATGATAACCTTCTAGGAGCAGACACTCAAGCTGCTGGAACTGGAACTGATGCACTATATAATGGTGGAGCTGTTGATATTTCAGGGTTCGAGTTATATCTTAGACGTATGCTATGGGAAGGATCAGGAATTCAAATACCTGTAGAGCTTGCATATACACATACTAATACAGAATTTAAAGAATCATTTGATGGTGATTTTTGGGGTGATGTATCATCTGGAGATGAACTTCCATATGTTCCTAGCGATATATTGTATTTAAACGTTGGGATGAATATGGGTATAATGTCCAGTAATGTATCTTTAAAACATACTTCAGAAATGAGAACATCAGCTGGTTCTGGTAGTCTTGATGACGCAGAATCAACAGACGCATTAATGATTGTTGATGTTGCAACAAACTTTGAAGTTCAAAACAATATGGTTCTATCGCTTCATATCAAGAATTTATTTGATGAGAATGGGGTTGCTGCAAGAAGACCTTATGGTGTTCGCCCATCAATGCCTAGAACAATATCACTTGGACTTTCATATACTTTTTAAGGGGATATATAAACTTGTCATAACTTCTATCTAGAAACCTCGTAATTAGTATCATAAAACTAGATTGCCTTAAAAAGTTAGAAGTAGCGCCCGATTAATCGGGCGTTACTTTTTTATAGACAAAAAATGATAGTGAACTTATTTGTTAATTGAAAAAAAATAATTATACTTATGTCTCTTATGAGATATAAAATTTTACTTTATATAACGTTTGTCAGTGCGCTCTATTCACAGACTTTTTTAGATCTCACTCCACGTCCTTCATATGATATCCAAAAAATTGATTCTTCTATTATAGTAGATGGACAGTTAAACGAATCTGTATGGGAATCTGCTCAGATTGCAACGGGATTCACTGATACAGGTATTTTTCAAGGAGAAAAATCTGCATTTAAAACTGAAGTAAAAGCTTTGTATGATAATCAAAATTTATATGTAGGATTTATTGCTTATACTCCTCCTGAAAAGATAAGAACATCTATTTCGAAAAGAGATAATATTAACGATGACGACGATTATGTAGGTATCCAACTTGATTTGTTTGATGATGAGGCTCTTATTTATGGAATCGCAGCTAGTCCATCTGCAACACAAATTGATGGCCGTTCTGGTTTTGGATTTGATAAATCTTTGGATTTAATATTTGATGTCCAGACAACCATTACAGATTATGGGTATATCGTAGAATTTGCAATTCCATTTTCGAGTTTAAGATATTCTGTAGCCAAAACACAAAATTGGAGAATAAATTTTTATCGCAGATATACAACCGATGATGAGATTGGACATGAAGTATTTTGGGCATCAACGGTGCGAGGTATAGAATGTCAAAGCTGTCAGATGGCTTATTTAAATAACATTGAGCCACCAAAACAAGAAAGAGGAGATGTTGAGTATATTCCCTCATTAGTTGGTGGATACTCTCAAGATTTTAGGAATGATTCAACCAGCGATAACTTTGAACCTTCTTTATTTGTTAAATATCCTATTTCATCTGTTGATTTACTTGAAGTGGCATTAAATCCTGATTTCAGTCAGATTGAATCAGACGATATCCAAAATGATATTAATACTGTTAATGCATTATATTTTAGAGAAAGAAGACCTTTTTTTAGTGAAGGTGCAGAGCTTTTTAAATTCAACTCAGATCGTGGTTATATTAATCTTTTTTATTCAAGAACAATTAATGACCCATCTGTAGCATTAAAATATACAGGGAAAGTTGGAAAAACAGCTTTTGGAGTAATTAGCGCAATAGATGAATCATCCCTATTATTACTTCCTTTTGAAGAATCAAGCACTGTTGTTCCAATGGGTGAAAGTACATCTAATATTGTCCGTATAAAGCGTATGTTAAAAAATGCAGGCGAGCTTGGTGCTATTATCACTAATCGTACATTTGATAAAGGTGGAGATATGACAACTGCAGGGGTTGATTTTCATTATCATCCTGGAAATAATTTGCATTTAACGTTACATGCTACAAGTTCAATTCATAATGAATCTGATAATTTAGAGTACAACCCCGAAGATGAAGAAGACCAAACATTTGATAAATATACCAAAGCGTTTGATGGGGAAGAAGTAACTGGAAATGCGATGGGTTTTAGTTTGTCAAAATTTGACAGACATGATAGCGCTGGATTTACAGTGAGACTACGTTCTCCTGGATTTCGAACTAGTAATGGTTTTGAAAGAAATAATTCAACAAAATGGATAAAGCTTTCAAGAGGAAAAAACATTTACTATGATAATCATCCAAAATTATTAAAATCTGAACATTCTATTCAATTAGTACATAAAGAAAATTATAGCGGGCTTACAAAAAAACAAGAAATCACTATCAAGAATGGATTTAATTTTAAGAATGGATTTAATCTGAGTTTTGCAGGCGAAATCCAAGATGAAAATTTTAGAGGATTGCAGTTTAATAACCATTCAGATTTCACAGTATCTTTTACTGGAAAACTTAACCCAAACACTAAAATTCATTCTGGAATTAATTTTAATGATGAAATTATCAGATATTTATCTGTGCCTGAGGTTACTTGGGAAAATAATATTTGGTTTTATACGGAAATTAAGCTGTCTAACCAATCTAATTTTTCTGTTGGCATTAACTATGAAGAAGCCCAAGAGTATTATGATGGTTTTTTAATCAATGCACGTTATACACACTCGTTTACATCTAAACTTTCTATGAGAGCTAAAGTGCAGTATAGTGATTTTTCAAATACATGGTTCATTGAACCATTATTAACCTATCAACCAAATGCATTTTCTGCGTTATATTTTGGAGTTAATGATCTTCTTAATACTGAGGATGATATGTTTTCAAATTTAACAGAGTCAGAACGTCAATTATTTGTTAAGTTTCAATACTTATTTTAGATAATGAAAAGAATATTATTAATATTATTTGTATTAACATTTTATAGCTGTGCTGTTTCTATAGGTAACAGTGTTCCAATTGAAACTAATGCTAAAGACGCTGTCAAAAATGGTAACAGTGTTTATAATGTAAATGCCAATACTATGGTTGCATTTAATAAGATTTTACCTAAGAAGCGTGCCGCATTTGAAATGTTAAACAAAACAATTATTATGCCAGCGATTCAACGTGTTAATCCATCAGTTTACAACAGTTTAACATTTTTATCGCCTGATGATCAAAATGAGGATGGAACCTACACTTTTCTTTATATTGCTAATCCTTACCTAGAAAATCAAAGTTATGATATTTTATCAATGTTGATTGAAGTTCACGGTAGAACAAGAGCAGAAGAATATTTTAAGCTATGGCTTGATTGTTTTTCTGAAGAACAAGATACATTATTGTTTAGATGATAAATTCATATCTTTTTCACTGGTTCTGTGTTAAATTTTTTAAAATGCAAATCCGAAAGAATTTTTTTATCACACTGTTTAGTTGTTCATTTCTTTTTGCACAAACCTTACAAGTCGACGATGCCACACTTTCTTCAGGTGGTGGATATGTTGGAGGAACAACACTAGGAATTACTGAAACTGATGTTACAATTTATTCCAATGCAATGGTTCATAACTTATATGTATGGGGAATTCCTTGGTATTCTGAAACAAGAACTTTCCCAGCACGTGTAAATTTGCCTCTTGACAATAGATCTTACGTAATTAGCTTATACAAGAAATCACACTATAAAGCTATAGCACAAGAATTACAGACATTTGATTTTGATAACAGACCATTGGAAGAATTTGAATTTTTACAAGATCAATTAGAACGCATGAGAATTGGTTCAAAAATAGTAAGACCAATTCCTGGCAGTTCAGAATCTGTGTATCTTATTTATTGTGATGAAGAAGATATTTCTTGTGAAGAAGGATTGCATTGGCGAGATGGGTTTTTGGCAAAATTTTATGATCAAAAACAAGAAATGTATATGAACTCCGAATTAAACAAACCTAACAAATATTTAAGTGAAGAAGAAAAAGCGCTAATCAAAAAACATCGTGGAGGTGTTGGGATATTAGTAGGGGTGTTCTCTATGGGTATTTGGTTGCTTGACAGATCGCTACAGTGAAGAATATTTCTATAAATATCATTGGTTTTTCTACTGAATCTTATCCTTCTGGAACCACACCATCAGAAGTGTTAGAATCCTTAAAAGGTGGACCAAAAAATACTATTATCTGTAAAGTTGATGATATATTAACTGATTTAAATGAACCATTAAACCAAGATGTTAAGCTGCAGTTCTTAGATGGAAAAAGCAAAGATGGTCATAGTGTATTATTACACAGTACAGCGCATTTAATGGCGCAAGCAGTAAAACGTTTGTTTCCAAATACAAAAGTAACCATTGGTCCATATTTAGATAATAGATTTTATTATGATTTTGATGTTGAAACTCCTTTTTCAGAGGAAGATTTAGCTAAAATTGAAAAAGAAATGCATAAAATTTCAAAAGAAAACCTTGAAATCACCCATGAAGTAACTTCAAGAAAAGATGCACTTGGTTTGTTTAAGAAAATGAAAGAACCATATAAACTTGAAATTATTGATGATTTAGATAAAGAAGAAGTAATCAAGACATACTCACAAGGAGAATTTACTGACCTTTGTAGAGGACCTCATGTTCCTTCAACTGGGGTAATTAAACATTTTAAACTATTGTCATCGTCAGCTGCATACTGGAGAGGGGATGAGAACAATCAAACTTTACAACGTGTGTATGGCACTTCTTTTCCAGATGAGAAAGATTTAAAAAAATATCTAACAATGTTAGAAGAACAGAAAAAACGCGATCATCGTAAAATTGGCAAAGAACTTGATTTATATTTTCATGATGAAGAAGTCGGGCCTGGTTTGCCATTATGGACTCCAAATGGTGCAGTAATTATTGATGAACTAGAAGCATTAGCAAAAGAAAAAGAAGATTTAAGTGGGTATAAAAGAGTGCGTACACCGCATTTAACAAAAGGAACTCTTTATGAAAAATCTGGACATCTAGAGCATTATATATCAAGCATGTATCCTGCAATGGATGTTGATGGTTTGGATTATTATATGAAACCAATGAATTGTCCTCATCATCATAAGATTTATGCTAATACGCCGAAAAGTTATCGTGATTTACCATATCGTTTATCAGAATATGGAACATGTTATCGTTATGAAAAATCTGGAGAGTTATTTGGGTTAATGCGTGTTAGAAGTATGCAAATGAATGATGCACACATCTATTGCACTGAAGACCAGTTTAAGGAAGAATTTATTGGTGTATGTAATCTTTATATGGACTATTTCAAGATATTTGGCATTGAGAAATATGAAATGCGATTAAGTTTACATGATCCAAAAGGATTAGGAAAAAAATATATTAACAATCCAGAGCTTTGGAAAAAAACAGAAGAGGATGTTAGAGATGCATTAAAAGATGCTGGATTAAAGTTTGTTGAATCTGTTGGTGATGCTGCATTTTATGGTCCAAAGATTGATGTGCAAGTATGGAGTGCGATTGGTAAAGAATTTAGCCTTGCAACCAATCAAGTAGATTTTGCGGTTCCAGAGCGTTTTAATCTAACATATACTGATGTGGATGGAAGCGCTAAGACACCATTATGTATTCATAGAGCTCCTCTTGGAACACATGAGCGTTTTATTGGATTTTTAATCGAACATTTTGGTGGAAATTTTCCATTATGGCTAGCTCCTAAGCAAGTTGTTATTTTACCAGTTTCTGATAAACACAATGACTATGCTGATAGCTTATGTCAAGAATTGAAAAAACAAGGTATTAGAGTTGAAGTAGATAATCGATCAGAGAAGATTGGTGCTAAGATAAGAGATGCAGAGCTACAAAAAATTAATATTATGCTTATTGTTGGAGAGAAAGAAGTAGATGATAAATTAGTAACAGTAAGAAGAAGATTTGTTAAAGAACAACAAACCATTTCACTGAAAGAATTTTCTAGTGAAATAAAAAAGGAAATTAAGGAAAGGAGAGTTACGAATTAAAAAACAAAAAGTAAGAGTAAACGAAAGAATCTATGCAGATGAAGTTCGTTTAATCGATGAAAATAAGAATCAAGTGGGGGTTGTCAAAATATCTGAAGCTCTAAGATTAGCAAAAGAAGCAGAACTCGATTTAGTTGAAATCTCACCAAAAGCAAAACCGCCTGTGTGCAAAATAATGGACTACGGCAAATATAAGTATGAAGAAAAAAAGAAGGCCCAACAAGCCAGAAAAAATCATCAAGTAATTAAAGTAAAAGAGTTAAGAATGAGGCCAAACATTGGAGAGCATGACCTTGAAAATAAGCTTAAAATGGGTAGAAAGTTCTTAAGTGCAGGTTATAAGCTCAAATTGAGCATTGTATATCGTGGACGAGAAATGTCCAGACAAGATTTAGGTGATGCACTTTTAGATAAAATTGTATTAAATTTGAGTGAGGTTGCAGAAAAGGAAAAAGATAATCCTTTGGCGGGACGAAAAAAATCTATAATATTAGCCCCTAAATAAGGATATTTATAATGCCGAAACAAAAAACAAGAAAAAGTGTATCAAAACGATTTAAGCTGACTGGTAGCGGAAAAATAAAACGCAACAAAGCGGGACACTCACATATGTTAATACGTAGAGATAACGATGTGAAACGCGCAGCAAAAAAATCAACTCTTGTTGCAGCTTCTGATGAGAAAAAAGTTAAAAAGATGATGGGAAAGTAGGTTAGTCATGCCAAGATCTAATAGTTCAGTTCCAAGACACAGAAGACATCGTAAAACTGTGAAATTAGCCAAAGGTTATTTTGGAGCAAGAAGTCGCAATTATAAAGCTGCGAAAGATGCAGTTACAAAAGCAGGATTATATGCATATAGAGATAGAAGACAAAAGAAACGTCAATTTAGACGTTTATGGATTATACGTATTAATGCTGCTGCAAGATTGAACGGATTATCATATTCAAACTTCTTACACTTACTAAAGGAGAAAGGTGTCGATTTAGACAGAAAAGTTCTAGCAGATTTAGCTGTGAACAATCCATCTGTTTTTGAAGACCTAGTAAAATATCTAAAAAAATAAAGTAAAAGGTGTCCATGGATAAAACTATTAATGAGGTTAAGACATCTTTTCATTCAGATTTAAAATCTTGTAAAACAGCTGATGATCTTGAACAGGTTCGCATTAAGTATTTAGGAAGGAAGGGTAAACTAACTGAATTATTTAACCAATTTGCTAGCCTAAGCAATAAAGAAAAGCCTAAATACGGAAAAACATTAAATATTCTCAAGTCAGATCTTAATTCATCATATAATGATAAATTAAATTCATTAGGCATAGGGATATCAGAAGCAAAAGATAGTAAAGACTTTTCTTTGCCTGGATATGCATTACCAAAGGGGAATATTCATCCTTTAGAACAAGTTACTGATGAGATAAAGTCTATTTTCAAATCAATTGGATTTTCAGTAGCCTATGGTCCTGAAATTGATGATGATTACCATAATTTTGAGGCACTGAATGTACCAAAACATCATCCTGCAAGAGATATGCAAGACACTTTCTTTATTGATCCAAATACAGTATTACGTACTCATACATCTAATGTCCAAATACATTTAATGGAAAACCAAGATCCTCCACTGCGACATATTTGTTGTGGTAGGGTTTTTCGCAATGAGGCAGTAAGCTATAAGAGTTTTTGTTTATTCCATCAAGTAGAAGGATTAGTAATTAATGAATCATCCTCTTTTGCTGAGATGAAAGGCACTTTAGAATATTTTGCAAAGGAAATGTTTGGAAAAGATACAAAAATGCGCTTCCGACCAAGTTATTTTCCATTTACTGAGCCTAGTGCCGAAGTAGATATTTGGAATGAAAAATTAAATCAATGGATGGAAATTCTTGGGTGTGGAATGGTAAATCCAAATGTATTAGAAAATGTTGGATATGATAGTGAAAGATATCAAGGATTTGCTTTTGGTATGGGAATTGAACGTATTGCAATGATTAAATATGGTATTCGAGATATTCGACTATTTTATCAAAATGATAAACGATTTTTGGAGCAGTTTTAATGAAAGTTTCTATCCCATGGCTTAAACGTTTCGTTAATTTTAATCATTCTGCGTCTGATTTAGCAGACATATTAACAATGTTAGGGTTTGAATCTGAAGTTGTAACCGACTTTTCTTCCTTGAAAAATATTGTAGTAGGTGAAGTAGAATCAGCTAAAAAACATCCAAATGCAGATAAATTAAAATTTTGTATTGTTAATGATGGAGAAAAATCACATGAAGTAATATGCGGTGCTCCAAATGTTGCTGCTGGACAAAAAATTGTTTTTGCTAAAGTGGGAGCAGTATTGCCAGGCGATTTTAAAATAGGAAAAGCAAAAATTCGTGGTATTGAAAGTAATGGGATGATTTGCTCTGAAAGGGAATTAGGAATATCAGAAGAACATGATGGAATTATGGTTTTGGATTCTTCTTTAGAAAATGGTACAAATATTGCTGATATATTTGGTCCGATATATGATGCAATTGATATTGATATTACCCCAGATAAGGCTTTTGCATTAAGTCATCGTGGTATTGCTAGAGAGATTGCAGCAAAGTTAAATAAAAAATTAAAGAATCCTTTAAATAGCAAGAGAGTAATCCCTGATGCTAAAAAGAAAGTTAAAGTTGTTTTAGATAAAAAAGGAGGATGTCCTCGTTATATTGCAGGAATTGTTAGAGGAGTAAAAGTTGGACCATCTCCACAGTGGTTATTGGATTATTTAAAGTCTGCAGGACAAAAAAGCATTAATAATTTGGTCGATATTTCAAACTTTATGTTACTCGAAATTGGTCAACCAACTCATATATTTGATTTAGATAAGTTGTCGAAAGAAGCTATTGAAGTAAAATGGGCAAAAAAAGGTGAAAAATTTGAAGCACTTGATGACGAAACATACACATTAGATTCTGATCATCTTGTTATTACTGATTCAGTTAATACAGTTGCATTAGCAGGGATTATCGGAGGAAAAGATAGCGCTGTATCTGAAAAGACAACAAATGTCTTAATTGAAAGCGCTTATTTTGACCCTATTGTTATTAGAAAAGGTTCAAAAAAATTAAATTTATTATCTGAAGCATCTAGACGATTTGAAAGAGGCGCAGATCCTGCTGCAGCAAATGATGCATTTTATATGATTGTAAGATTAATGCAGGAGATTGCAGGAGGAGAGCTAAGCTCTATTGTCACAGATGAGTGTACATTTGATTTAACACCACGCAAAATAGTCCTTTCTAATAAAAAATTATCAGAATATGCTGGTTTTAATATTTCAGCAAACAAAGTAGAAAATATTCTTTCTGGACTACATATTGATTGTAAAAGTAGAGGAGAAGGCCTTATTTCTATGGATATAGCTGATATATTGTCTGATACCAATAAATTACAATCTATGAGAATTCGAACGGAATTTAGGCCATTTATGCGCAATATTGTTGATCATCTATATCAGATAGATAAAATTACACGAAAAGATGCAAGCAGTTATCGTCATAGAATTCGATTTGGATCTAAAGAAACACTAGTAGAATTGGCAAATACATTAAAAAAACAACATTCTCAAGATTTACCAAGCGAATTTGTTGTTAAATCTACAGGAAAAAAGAACACCAATAATCGCGATACTCAGAAGTGGGTTTGCACAATTCCATCTTTTAGAGGAGATTTAGTGAATGAATCCGATCTTATTGAGGAAGTATTACGCTGTTATGGGTATGATAATATTGATGCATCTTATAGTTTTTCTTCTCAAATGCAGTATGTTGAAGACGAAGAACGTCCAATTTCTAAGTTGAAACAATATTTATCATCAGTTGGGTTTCAACAATGTTATAATAATTCTCTTCAAGAAAAGAGTCAGATTAAGCATTTTGGTGTGAAGCCTGTATCGGTAATGAATCCTTCTTCAGATAAAATGAATGCACTAAGAACTTCATTGCACCAAGGATTGCTTAATACTCTTGATTTTAATTACAAAAATGGCGCTCAAAACGTATTGATTTATGAACAAGGGACTGTATTTAAAAATAATGGAAAAAAATTAGAAGATATTGAACAGAAAAACGCATTTTCTTGTCTTGTGCATGGTGATTTTACTGCACCAAATGTACATTTTAATCCAATTGAAGGAAATTTCTTCTTATTAAAAGGATTAGCAGAAGGTATTTTTAATAATTTATTAAAGATAAAGATTAAATTTATTAGAGAGTCACATCCATATTGTGATACATTTTATCATATTATAGATTCTAAGAAAAGTGTTGTAGGCTCAGTTGGTATTATTAATAAAGAATTATTAGACAAGATGGACATTTCTTACAAGACAGATGTCTGTATAATGGATATTGATACATATCGATTTAAAGAATGCTCAGGATATAACATAAAAGCAGAAGATATTATTCTTTATCCTATGGTAAATAGAGATTTAAATTTTATATTAGATCATGATATAGAATTAGCAGAGGTATGTACCGCAATGAAAAACGTAAATCAAGCATTATTAAAAGAGGTTATACCTGTAGATATATTTGAATCAAAAGAGTTAAAGAATAAGAAAAGTGTCCTGTTTAAGTTATCCTTTCAGGACCCTAAGAAAACACTTGAAGATAATCAGGTAAATTCTATTATTACTGAAATTATAAGTTTAATTTCAAAGAAATTTGATGCAAAATTAAGAGACCAATAAAAGGAAAAAATAAATTATGGAACACCAACAATCAGAAAGCATAATAGTAAAAATCTTTGGAAAAGATTATTCATTTAAAGCTACCGGAAACGAAGACAACATACGACAAGCAGCAAGTCAAGTTGATCAAAAAATGAGAGAAATAGGAGGAAAGTCTCCTAATTTATCTACTTCAGATGTTGCTATATTGGCCGCAATGTATATTTTTGATGAATATAGTAGCTCGACGGTAGGAGAATCTTCTTTTAAAGGAAGAATTGAGTCTAGAATAGAGTCTTTGATTGAACGTATTGATCAAGCTGTATAAGGAGGAACAATGGCTGATACAGTAATTTTATCAGGAATTGAGGCTAGTGATGCACTTTATAATAGTTTGCATGCACGCATTGATGTTTTAAAGGAGAAAGGAATTACTCCTGGATTAGCAGCGATATTGGTAGGGGAAAACCCTGCATCACAAATCTATGTACGCAATAAAACCAAAAAATTCGATTCTTTGGGTCTAAAATCAGATATTTATCGTCTGCCAGAGGACACAAAAGAAGAAGAATTGCTAGATTTGATTAATAAAATTAATAATGATGATTTATTTCATGGAATCTTAGTGCAATTACCACTTCCGAAACATATTGATAGTCAAAAGGTTATTCATGCTATTTCTCCGTCGAAAGATGTGGACGGTTTTCATCCAGAAAATGCTGGATTAGTATCCATTGGTAATCCACGATTTATTCCATGTACACCAAAAGGCATTATGTATGTATTGAAACATTTTAACATTCCAATTAATGGGAAGCATGTTGTTGTCGTTGGAAGAAGTAATATTGTTGGCAGACCAGTATCGGTGCTTTCCAGTCTTAAATCGATGGGAAATGCAACAGTTACCATATGTCATAGCGGAACTCCTGATTTAAAAGAATTTACTACACAAGCAGATATTGTGGTTGCGGCTATGGGGTCAGCTGAATTTTTAGATGCATCATTTATTAAGGAGGGTGCTTGCTTAATTGATGTGGGAATTAATCGTATAGAACGTGATGGAAAATCAGTTATTGTAGGAGATGTGAACCAAGCAAGCGTGATGGGAAAGGCAAGTGCCTTAACTCCAGTGCCAAAAGGCATTGGTCCTATGACGATAGCAATGTTAGTGGACAATACCGTATTGTCTGCAGAATTATCAACAAATTGAGGAGATTATGAAGAGATTTTTGATATTTATTTTATTATTTATTGTTGCCTGCACAGGGAATAAAGTTGATGAAGCTGAAATTAAAGAAGCAAATCAATTTTTTGAATCTATCTTCTTAGATAGAGTTCAAGATAGTCCTGAATTTCAAACACGATTAGGTTATAAATCAAATTATGATCAATGGGATGATATTAGTTGGACCAGAAGCAACAGAAATACTAAACGTGCAATAAATGACTTAGATTATTTGCATAGCAATATCGACTATGATTCACTAGATGAAAAAACAAAGTTAAGCTATCGATTAATGGAAAAAAGTTTAGAGCGTAGAATCAGATCACGAGAATTTACTTTAAACAATTATCCAATTACACATCGAGGAGGAAAACATTCATCTATCCCATCTTTTCTAATTAATTATCATCAAGTAGACGATGAACAAGATATTAAAGATTATTTGGGTCGATTACGCAATATTGCACCATTAATGGATACACTTGTTGAAGAATTGCGATTAAGAGGAGAAATAGACATTGTTGCACCAAAATTTGTGTATCCACAAGCAATCAACGTTGCTCAAAATATTATCTCTGGATTTCCTTTTGAAGACACAAAAAAACAGAATGTGATTTATAAAGATTTCATGAAGAAGTTGAACAGCTTAGATTTAAGTGATCCAATTAAAACAAAATATACAAGTGAAGTCGAAGCTATTCATCAATATCAATTAGACGGATATACAACCCTTGGGTTAACTGCTGAAGAAGTTCATGAAATCGGATTAAGTGAAGTAGCTCGTATCCATGAAGAAATCTATGCAATTATGGAAAAAACAGAATTTGAGGGGAGCTTACAAGACTTTTTTGAGTTTATGCGCACTGACCCGCAATTTTACTATCCAGACAATGAAGAGGGACGTCAAGCATATTTAAATCAAGTTAGCACAGTCGTAGATACATTAAAGGCAAATATTGACGAATTATTCCATGGATTACCAACGATTCCGTTAATGATTAAAGCGGTAGAGCCATATCGTGAAAAATCGGCTGGAATTGCGTTTTATCAACGCGGAAAAGCTGATGGTAGTAGACCAGGGATATATTATGCGAATTTATACACGATGAAAGATATGCCGATATACAAATTAGAAAATCTAGCCTACCATGAAGCAATTCCTGGACATCACATGCAAATATCTATTGCATTAGAAGTAAAAGGAATGCCTAGTTTTAGAAAATATGGAGGCTATAGTGTGTATAGTGAAGGATGGGCATTATACTCAGAAACTCTTCCAAAAGAAGTGGGGTTATATAAAGATCCATACTCTGATTTTGGACGACTTTCTGGAGAGTTATGGAGAGCATGTCGTTTGGTAGTAGATACTGGCATTCATCACTATCGCTGGACTCGTGAAGAATCGATTGAATATTATCGCAATAATACGGCAAATCCAGAGGGAGAATGTGTAAAAATGGTAGAACGTCATATTGTATGGCCAGGACAGGCAGTCTCTTATAAAATTGGGATGTTAAAGATTCAAGAATTACGTAAATATGCTGAAACAGAATTAGGAGAAAAATTCTCTTTACAAGATTTCCATGACGTTGTCTTACAAGATGGAGCTATGCCAATGGATATACTAGAAGATGTAGTGTATAGCTGGGTAGATAACCAATAAGGTATGATTATTATTAAAACGACTTCTGATAGTCACAAGACTATTAAATTGATAGCCAATACGCTACTCAACAAGAAGTATGCAGCATGTATAAATATTGTGCCACGTATGCGTTCGAAATATATTTGGGAAGGACGCATTACTGAATCACGAGAAACAATGCTGTTAATTAAGACAGTAGATAAGATGGAAGAAAGCGTATATAAAACAATTAAAGAATTACATAATTATGATATTCCTGAGATTACAACGATGGAAGCTAAAAATGTTGATCCAGATTATTTAAATTGGATTAATGAATTAATGACGGAGAAATAAATATGAATGATAATAACTATAAAGAATCTATATGGTATAAGATTGAGCGATTTTTTGATAGACATAATCATCTAATGGAGTTTATTAGAACTGTATTAGCATTACTTGTATTAAGTCTACAGCTTTATATCATTTCAAGGTTATAATAATATGAAACTAGACAATTTAACAGAAGGCAACATCTTAAAATATCTTGTATTGTTTTTTATAGGGTTGGCCGTAGTAACAACGCTTGTTGTGCTTGCAATTAAATCTCCAAAGCAACTCATGGATGAAATGGTACGCAGGGGAGTGGAAGAATTATTAGTAGTAGAAGAAGACCCGAAAGATGTGATGCGAGTTGTTTTTAATGGAACTGGTACGCCATTAACAGCACAGTTTGCATCGCAAAGTGTTGCAATTGCTATTAATGATAATATTTATGTGTTTGATGTTGGACCACGTTCCAATGCAAACCTTGTCAATAATATGACTTTGGAACCAGAGTTTATTAGAGGAGTGTTTATTACTCATACCCATTCAGATCATGTAGGAGATTTATATCAATTAAATTTAGCCTCTTGGGTAAGAGGAAGAAAAGGGCCGTTGCAAGTCTATGGGACAGAAACAGTTCAAGACTTAGTTGATGGATATAATTTAGGATATGTACCTGATAGAATGCATCGCGTCGCCCATCATGGAGCAGATTTTATTGATCCAGAAGCAGGAATGATGGAAGCAAATATTTTTAATACAGATGATGGGGAAGTATTGGTTTATAAAGATGATCAAATTGAAGTATCAGCTTTTTCAGTGCCACATGACCCAGTTACAGGCTCAGTAGGGTATCGTATTACTTGTCAAGATCGCTCTGTAATTATTTCTGGAGATACAGCCCTCATGGATGATTACAGCTATGTAAATGGAGCTGATTTATTAATCCATGAAGGAATCTTTCATCAAGTTAATACCCGCGTTGCAAGAATTGCAGAAAGATCTGGAAAACTACGTATGGCAAAAGTATTTGATGACATTAATCATTACCATACCAATATGATTGATTATGGTGACGAACCAGGATTGTTAAGTGCAATGGAAGGTGTAGATGTTGGCATGTTAGTATTAATTCATATTATTCCTGCACGAGATAATTTCTTAGTCAAACGTAAACTCAAAGAATTTATATCTAAATCACCTGTGGAAACGATTGTGATTAAAGACAATGATGAAATTCATCTTCCATTAAACTCAGATGAGATTATCATAAAATGAGTATGATTGATAGTTTAAATTGGCGTTATGCGACCAAAAAATTTGATCCAAACAAGCAGGTGAGCGATCAAGATATTGAAACCTTAAAAGAAGCAATTCGTCTATCACCATCTTCCTATGGATTTCAGTTATATAAAGTCATTATTGTTACCGATCAAACAATAAAAAAAGAACTGATGAAACATTCTTATTATCAGTCTCAAGTCCGTGATTGTTCTCATTTGTTTGTGTTTTGTAGTTATAAAAAAGTTAAACCTGAACATATTGATGAATTTATTGCCTTAATGGAAGAAGCAAGAGAGTCTGATAAGGAAGAGACATTTAAAGAAAAGCTTGAGTCCAAAGCAAAGATTAAAGCCTATAGTATTATTGCCAAAACAGATTTAGGGAATCGTGACCCAGATGATGCATTAGATTGGATGAAAAAACAATGTTATATCGCGCTAACACACCTCATGGTCACTGCTGCAGACATGAAGATAGACACCTGTCCATTTGAAGGGTTTAAAAGCGATGCATATGACCGTATTCTTGGCTTAGAAGATCGTAATCTTACTAGCGCTGTATTATGTCCTGTAGGATATCGCGCAGAAGATGATCGCCATCAACATCGTAAAAAGGTGCGTAAACCCAATGAACGATTGTTTGAAGAAAAATGAGCCTTATTAACCCTATTCATACTATTAAAGATGATGAAACCAAAGAATTGGTAAAGTTTTTCAATGAAACATTAGGATTCTGTCCAAACTCTGTTCTAACGATGCAAAAAAATCCAGCCATAGCTAAAGCGTTTATCAACCTCAATATGGCAGTCATGAAAAATCATGGATCCTTAACCAGTGAGTTTAAACGTTTAATTGCATTTGTTAGTAGCAATACGACAGGATGTAGGTATTGTCAGGCCCACACAATCAGGGCAGCAGAACGATATGGTGCAAGTAAAGAACGTCTTGAAAATATTTGGAATTTTGAGGAAAGTGATTGTTTTTCTGAGCAAGAAAAAATAGCGCTAAGATTTACTAGAGAAGCAAGCAAAGTTCCTGTAGCAACTACCCAAGAAATGGAAGAGGAATTAAAACAGCATTGGAGTGAAGACGATATTATTGAAATGATGGGAGTTATTGCGTTATTTGGTTATTTGAATCGATGGAACGATGTGATGGGAACTTCTTTAGAAGATGATGCCATAGAATCTGCCAATCAATACCTTAAAGAAAAAGGATGGGATATTGGAAAACATGACTAAAAATTTTGACAGAAATACAATTTATAATTAAAATATAAGCCCAAATGAAAAATGCATTTAAAATAGCTGAGTCAATACGATATTCTGATGACAAACATGAAGATGTTTTAGCTCAACAAAAAGATTTAAATATGAGAGTGTCTGCATATCATAATTTCGGATTTAAAGTATCACCGGAAATGACTCCAAAGATTTATGATAATTTAGAAAAAGTATGTAATCGATTAGACGTGGATATTGAGTCCAGTCTGAATGCATACTGCGTCGATTTTGGTCGTGACAAAGGGTGTATTATTGCATTACACTCAAAATTAATTAACATGATGAGCCCAGGAGAGATTCAATTCATTATAGGTCATGAAATTGGCCATTACTTACTACAACATAATTATTTTGATAATGATCCTGAAGTAACGATTGAAGAATCTTCAAAAAGTAGAGCTGGAGAAATATCAGCTGATCGTATTGGTTTGTTAGCATGTGGTGATTTGGATTCTGCTGTACACGCTCTAATTAGAATTCAATCAGGGTTAAAGGATGAATTCCTTGGTTTTGATCTTGTAGCTTATCTCAAACAAATGGAAAGTGAAAAAGATTATCGAAGACATTTGAGCAAAGATACCCATCCTTCCAACAGAATACGTATAAAAGCATTATTACGATTTTTTGCAAGCGATTTGTATCGCAAGATAACTAACAAAGAAGAACCTATGGAAAAAAGCGATCTTGTTGATAAAGATGGTCATGATATCGATTCACAAATCAAAGAAGATTTGGATGGATATTTTGAAGAGAAAAAAAAGCCAGAAGGTGAATTACGTAGGTATAACGAATAGTATTGAGCTTAAATAAAGTTTTTTATTAGATTAATCAACTTAGAATAAATAAAGGAGTAAACAAATGAGTGATTTAAAACCAGGTGCTGTGCAATTAAATAATGCAGCTGAATGCTTTGGATTTATTTTATCATTTCTTGCATATTGGTCCGATGGAAAATGGCATGATGCAGAAGTGGAAGTAATGTATAGCGCTGTTGCAAGCACTTTAAAAAACTTAGAATTAGATACAGATGATGACGGAGACGTCGATGTTGATGATTTTAAAGCTTCACTAAAAAGTATCAATGAAAGTTTTACAAATTGTACTTTTGATGAAGCTGCACACCATTTAAAAGGAATTTGTAGTCAATATTTCGGTGAATGGAGCGACGATAACAGAAAAGTAATCTTGTCACGTTCTATCGATTTAGTTGAAGCAGATGGTGAAGTAACTGATATTGAAAAAGGTAATGTAAACTTCGTTGCTGCTTGTTTAGATCTTGACAAGCCTTATAGCTAAATAACAGAAGTTACATACTGAAAGAATAAAACAAACATTATAGCCTAATTTTAAGGTTATAATGTTTGTTTTCTCTTATTATAAGGAATTATATGTCTTCATTTAAAAATATACAGCAAACCTTTCTTAAAATTAGAAATCATGATGTTTTTGAAGGTATTGTTATATCGATCATTATTATTTCTGCTATTATGGTTGGATTTAGAACTTATGATGAAGTATTTCCAGCAGAAGTATTCCAAATTTTTAGTGTTCTCGATTATGCTGTTACAATTTTCTTTCTAATTGAAATTATTATTCGGGTGTACTCTTATGAGAAAGCACGCGATTTCTTTAAGGAAAATTGGAATATATTTGATTTTACTATTGTTGCTTTAAGCTTAATTCCAATTGCATCGCTTGATGGAGTAATTATTGGACGATTATTAAGGGTTTTTAGGCTTTTACGACTGATAAGCTTTATTCCTCAGTTTAGGATATTAATTGAATCACTGATCACAGCAATTCCTCGTGTTGGATATGTGCTTTTATTCATTTTCATTGAAACTTATATTTTTGCAGCAATAGGAAGCATTCTTTATTCGGGGATAGATCCAGAGCATTGGGGAAATATTGGTGTAGCAATGTTGACATTGTTTCAAACCGCAACACTAGAAGGATGGCCTGATTTATTGGATAAAGCGTATTCTAGTCGTCCATTTGCTTGGATTTTCTTCTTATCTTTTATTATTCTAAACTCATTCATATTTCTAAATATGATTGTTGGTGTTATTATTGATGTAATGATACGACAAAACGATGCTTATGAATCAGAAGAAATGCAAGCATTGGGTAAAATTTTAAAAAGGGTAGAATCTGTAGAAAAAAATGTGAACGACGTAAAGTCAAATCTTGGAACAGTATCCTATAATAGCGAATCAGAAACTGCGATTAATTTAGAAGAAAAAGATGACGAAATCTAAAATCGAAGAATTTCTAGTAAAAACTGACCAAAAACGAGAAAAAGGTTGGTTGTACCATCTTGATAAAGACGGGTGGCTGGCTAAAGGGCGCATGGGTTGGATAGTAGGATTTGATAAAAATGGTAAGGTAATCCATGGCACACCAATCAAGTTATTTGAAACAGGCATTCAAAGAGAACAAGGGTGGCTGTATTATGTTAAAGATGGAGAAGATGGATTTTTAGAGATATGGAGAACTCCTTTAGATCGTAAGAAAAAGAAATAAAGAAAAATCAATATAAATTGTTTTTGATTTTTATTTTTTTTTAATAATTTTATCTATCATCAGGACGGGAATATTCCCACCAACCGAGCATTAAGCCACGGTGGTTTGTCAAGTGACAGATGTGCAGCATTGCTGAAAAATCTGAACCCTCTGATGAGGGTTTTTCATTTACAGTCTTGATGTATTTAAACTAATAGAAGGAGAAATACATCATGAAAAAAAGAGATAGATCATCTAATTCAATCACAAAACCATTAGAATATTTTTATAAAAAAAAG
>LULT01000028.1_pt1 | contig 23620 bp, 22 predicted proteins | sample 728141 | NCBI WGS metagenome assembly LULT01 (sample SAMN03860282, study PRJNA289734) | marine metagenome | biome: seawater column; feature: ocean; material: water; isolation source: Red Sea water column Station 108 - depth 100m | place: Saudi Arabia: Red Sea | collected 2011-10-15 | depth 100 m | reverse complement strand
GCGCACTCTCTAGCTCCTTGAATAAAGTGATAGCAAATCCCAAATACTAGAGACAGTTGGCTCCCAAAAACAACAAAGGTTTTAAAGAATAAAGAAGTTTCCATATCGGCTAAGAAGCATATACGAATTTAATATCAAAAGAAGTTTTTAATTAATTAACCAAATTTTCGTCATGACAAGAGCAATCTAACTCTTTGCAGACTTGATGGTTCTTAAAGTGAGCATAGACAACTAAGATCGAGCCCAATAAAGTTAAAGTTTTTTCTCCAAGCTCTCCTAAAATTGACTCTCCCAAAGTAACCGCTAGAAGTAAAGTAAAAAGGCCAAAAGAACCAGCTGCCAAAAAATAAGTAGTTTTATGGCTTATGAAGCCAGAGATTAGTGCATATAGACTAATAGGAATTGCTACAAACAAAATTAGGTAGTGTACAGACTCATTATCTAAAGAGACTGAAAACAGTCCAGATGTTAACAGGACAAAGGCTGGGCTGAAGAAGCAATGAATCGCACAGACAGATGATAATGTCATTGCAAACTTATCGCTAATCAATTGGGTTTTAAAAATAATACTTAGCTCCTTCTAGTTAAATTGGGCCGTGTATATTAATAGTTTAAAAAAAAAGAGTAAATAGCCTCATTATTTTTTATTTTCTTAGGTATCAATGATGTCAAAAACCCTTATAGTAGGAGCGTTTTCACACAAACCAGCTATGGTTTCTAGAGTTCCATCTTCGGTTCTGAATTTTAAATATTTATCATAATGGTCTTTGGATTCCCAGATTTCATTAAAAATCCAGTTATTTCCTTCCTCTGTGTTGTAGACTAAATCGATGTGTTTGCAACCATCGTAATCTCTAGTCACTTTAAATGCCTCTCTGCAGATTTCTGTAAATCCTTCCCTTTCTCCGTCCTTTAATTTTCCTTCAACTAAAACGCTTACTGTCATGATTGTTTCTCCAATTTTGATATTAATAGTCTAATTGATTTAGTTGTAAGCTCAACAAATCAATTTTTAGAAACCATAGAATGAGTTAAAGGCTTATTCTTTATTACCTCTCTCTGCTGAAATTATAAAATATTCTAATGCTAAAGAGAGATCCTTCTCGGTTATTTCTCCGTTTGCATAAATGATAGCTATGTTAAAAGGAGCTTTGGAATGCCCTTGTTCGCTGGCTCTCTGATACCAATAGACTGCTTTTTCAAGGTCTTTAGCTATACCTCTGCCTGTAAAATAGTTTACGCCCGTGTTGTACTGGCTAACGGAAACGCCTTGAGTAGCTAAAGATAAGTCGTAAACAAAATCCTCTCTTTCATCTACAGCATGAATAAATGGACTTAATCCAAAAAATAGAGCCAGGCAAGTATAAGTGGTTTTCAGCGCTTTCACCCAAGCTTTATTCCATGCTTACAACAACTTTCCCTAGTACTTTTCTTTCTTCTAGTGTCTTTATGGCTTTTGCTGATTCATCTAAAGGGTAACTTTCTGTAACAAAAGGTTTAATTTTGCCATCTGCATGAAGATCAAAAAGTTCTTTGAAGTTTTGTGCATTCTCTGCTTGGTCGATTGCAGCAAACTGTCCCCAAAATACTCCTACGATTTGGCATTCTTTAAGAAGTGTTAAGTTTAGGGGCATTTTTGGTATTCCCGCTGTAAATCCAATAACTAAGTATTTTCCATGTCTTGCTATTGCCCTCAATGCGGGCTCAGCATAATCACCACCCACAAGATCATAAATCATATTTACACCACCTCCAGAGACTTCCTTGATGTCATCAGAGAACTTTTTTTGTAAGTCACGATCCATATCCCTTTGATAAATTATCCCTTCATCGGCACCCTCTTTAATGCACAAATCAATTTTCTCTTGAGATGATGCTGCTGCTATGACTTTAGCGCCCATAGCTTTTGCAACATGGATAGCTGTAATGCCTAATCCGCCTCCAGCTCCAAGAACTAAAACAGATTCTCCTGCTTTTAGTTCGCCTCTTTGTTTGAAAGCGTGATAGGTGGTTCCATAATTAAGAGGAAATCCTGCGCCAGTTTGAAAGTCCATAGATTCTGGCAACGGCATTAGTTGATGTTCAGAATAAACGCCTTTTTCACGAAGACCTCCAGACCCAACGCTCCCTAATACTCTATCTCCTACTTGATGCAAAGTAACACCTTCGCCAACTGATTCAATTACGCCAGAGATTTCACTTCCAGGGCTGAATGGAAAGGGTGGTTTAAATTGATATAAACCTTGAACAATGAGCACATCAGGAAAACTTATACCTGTTGCCTTTATATCTACTACAACCTCTCCTGGTCCAGCAACTGGTTCTTCTATTTCCTCTACTTTATGAGATTCTATCGGTCCAAACTCTTTACATAAAAATGCTTTCATATCGGTTTCCTTATATTCTTATATGAATAAATTAACGTTTCTTTGTAAAACGTCAAGATATCTTATCTAGAAATTCCTTAAGATAATTTTCAAACTCTTTTTGATTTGAAGACTCAATTTTTTTTGTGTCTTCGATGGATTTTTTACTAGCATTAGAAAATAATTCATCCAATTTAGAACTTTTGTTCGTCATGGATTCATGGTGTTCTTTAGATAATTTATTTCCTAGATCCCTAAAAGAAAGGTCATTTGCTTCTAGATCTTCTAAAACCCGAGCACTTAAGACCTCATTTTTAGTCAAATTGTTTTTTTGGTTAGAAATGGATGGAAGCCAACTCAAACCTCGATCTTGGTGAACTTCTTTATCCATAAATTCTGCTACCTCTTCAAGTTCAGAAAGGATCCTATTAGCTTCTTCTTTTACAAGAATTGTTTCTCCTTCAGTTTCTAGCATGGCTTTATCGTCCCTTCCAGCATTGACTATTTTTTCATGGTTTCTTTGGATTCTTAATGACTCTTCGGTATTGATTTCAGGGCTTTCTGTTACAAAACAATAAATTAAGAGCGTATCTAAAAAATTAATTTGCTCTTCAGTTATTCCTACTGAACTGTAGGGGTTAAGATCAACGCATCTCAGTTCTAGATAATCGATTCCTTTAGAAGTAAGGATATTGATAGGTCTTTCACCAGAAGGACAAACCCTTTTGGGCCTTATTGTGCTGTAGTATTCATTTTCAATTTGAATAACAGAAGTGTTCAGCTGGACCCTTTGTTCTTGACTAAATTCACCAATTTTTTGATAGGGTTCGTAAGGTTTAATAAGCGCATTCTTAAGATCGGAACAATATTCTTCAATGCTGTTATAAGAAATATTTAAATCATCTTGAGCCTTGCTGATATAACCCAAATCTCCCATTCTTAAAGAGGTAGCGGAAGGTTTATAAAGACCGCCAGTAGGTAGATCTTCAAGGTCGTGCTCTTTTCCTGCGACAAAAGAATTACATACTGCAGGCGAAGAACCAAATAGAAGCAAATATATCCAACCAAATCTTTTAAAGTTTCTTGCCATCCCCAAGTAAGTTTCATTCTTATACGACTGTATATCTTTGTCAGATTTAGTAGCCAGGATCTCTAAAAAGTTATCCGAGAAAGAGAAATTATAGTGAATGCCTGCAATTGCCTGCATTAAGCTTCCATATCTCTTTGCAAGACCTCTTCTATATATGGTTTTCATCATTCCTTGGTTTGAAGTGCCATAATTACCAATTGGTATTTCTTCATCCGATGCTATTGGGCAAGGCATACTGCAAGGCCAAAGCAATTCATTATCAATATTGTTGTACACAAAGACATGTAACTCTTCCAGAAAGTCCAAGCAATCTTTAGCACTATTGAAGGTTGGAGTAATTAATTCTATGAGTGATTCAGAGAAATCAGTTGTGATATAAGGGTTGGTTAGAGCTGATCCAAGCTTAGAAGGGTGCGGAAGTTTAGAGATTTCACCTTTGACATTAACCCTTAGGCTTTCTTTCTCGATTCCTCTATTAATTAGATTTAGTTCTGGGAGAGCCTCAGATTTCCCTAAATCTTCTAAAGAAAATCTCATGTTTTTATCTTCGCTATTTAGGCCCCGCTTTAACTATTGCTTCAGCAACGTCAAATTTTTTAAAGTTTTCTTTAAATTGGTTTACCAGCTTTTCTTCATAAGATTGGTATAAAGAGGGATCTTTCCAGTTGTTGATAGGATTTAATAATTTAGAATCAACTCCATCAACACTTAGGGGAACGTTTAAATTCATTCCTTCTACTTTCTCGGTTTCTGCATCTGCCAGCTCTCCGGATTGAATAGCGCTTATTATTGATCTAGTAACTGGTATATCAAATCTTTTACCTGTTCCGTAGGGACCTCCTGTCCAGCCTGTGTTTACTAAATAAACATTACTACCAAACTCTTCAATTCTTTTCATCAAAAGGTCTGCGTATACTCCAGCTGCTCTCGGAAAGAAAGGAGCCCCATAACAAGTAGAGAATGTAGTTTTGAAGGCTTCAGTAGAACCTATTTCAGTTGATCCTACAGCCGCCGTATAGCCACTAAGGAAATGATAAGCAGCTGCCTCTTTAGAAAGTACAGATACCGGAGGTATAACGCCTGATAAATCACAAGTAAGGAAAATAACTGCATTGGGCTCTCCTGCTGCATTTTCATCTGCTCTTTTCTCTATATGTTCCCTTGGATAAACCACTCTTGTGTTTTCAGTTAAGGAAGAATCACTGTAGTCTGGCTCTTTTGTGTTTGAATCTATGACAACATTTTCCATAACGCTTCCTTTTTTTATCGCGTCCCAGATAACAGGTTCATTTTTTTGAGTAAGGTCTATGCATTTGGCGTAACAACCACCTTCAAAGTTAAATACAGCACCAGGACCCCATCCATGCTCATCATCTCCAATTAAGTCTCTATTAGGATCCGCAGATAAAGTTGTTTTTCCTGTTCCTGAAAGACCAAAGAATAAGCAGACCTCTCCGTCCGCACTAACGTTTGAGGCACAATGCATAGGCAAAACGTCTTTTTCAGGAAGCAGGAAGTTTTGCACTGCAAACATAGATTTCTTCATTTCTCCTGCGTAGGGCATTCCTGCAAGTAGAACCTTTTTGGAAGTAAAGTTAAGAATAACAACACCGTCACTATTTGTTTTATCAATTTCAGGTTGGCAGACAAATTCTGGCGCACTTAGTATTTGCCATACCGTTTTACTGTTAGGGTTAAATTCATCCGGTCTTATGAACATTTGCTTGCCAAAAAGATTATGCCAAGCCCACTCTGTTCTGATATTAACAGGAACGTAGTGTTCTAAGTGTTCGCCCACATGCAAAGTGGAGATAAAGCTATCTTTTGAATCAAGATAGGCTTCTACTTTATTCCAAAGATTATCAAATGCTTCTGATTCAAAGGGCCGATTAACTTCTCCCCAATCTACAGAGTCTTTTGTTCCGTCATCATTAACTATAAATCTATCTAGTGGACTTCTTCCTGTTCTTTTACCAGTTTTAACAAGAAGAGCACCATTGGCCGCTATTTCTCCTTCACCTCTTTTAAGAGATTCCGAGATAAGCTCTTCAACTGATAAATTTTCAAAGATTTTTGACATCTATTTACGGTTTAAACTGGTTATTAAATTGGCAGTATTATATAGATTAAATTTTATTTATGAGAATGAATTTCATTTGCAGAAATAAAGGATTTAGTTACGAATAAAAGTGTAATAAGAAATCCAATTAACAACCATCCTGGTATGCTAATACCCATAAAGCTCCACAACACTTCAGCACAATTTCCATCGCCGGTAATGGCCATCATCAATACCTCTAAGAAAGGAAGGGTGTCTAAAAGATAATCTACATCCGGTGCGCAGCTCGGAACTAGTTCAGGCGGAAGACTTTGTAGGTAAAGTTGTCTTAAGGAAAGACCAATTCCAGAAAAAAGAGCAGCAAAACAAGCGATTAAGAAACCTTTATAAGCCTTTAAACTTTTAGGATTAATTAAATAGCCTAAGGCAGCAATTAATCCCAAAATCAGAACTGCCCCTCTTTGCATGTAGCAAAGCATGCATGGTTTTAGCGATAGAAAATGTTCCATGAAAAGGGCAACAGCCATCATGCCGAAGCAAATGATAAATAAAATTCCAAATATTCTTTTAGGACTGTTAAATAAAAAATCCATCAATGAGCCTGATCCCAATTATTGCCTATTCCTATATCAACCTCTAAAGGAACATCTAGATTTACTGCATCTTGCATTGACTTGGTTAGCAGTTTCACAACTTTTTCAGTTTCCCCTTTTGGGCTATCAACAATGAGTTCATCGTGGACCTGAAGTGTTAACTTTGCCTTTAATTTAGATTTTTTTAAGGCACTGTGAGCATTTATCATGGCTATTTTCATTATATCTGCAGCCGAACCTTGGACAGGTGCATTAATAGCAACCCTTTCGGAAGCCTGTCTTCTAATCGCATTACTTGCATTTATGTCTCTTAAGTAAAGCCTTCTTCCAAATAAGGTTTCAATATATCCCGAATCACGAGCAAAATCTTTAGTAGATTCCATATACGCTTTTACACCGGGATATTTTTCGAAATACATGCCCATGTATTCCGCAGCTAAATTCCTATTGATGCCTAGTTGTTTCCCCAAACCGAATGCAGAAATGCCATATATAAGGCCAAAATTTATGGCCTTAGCATTTCTTCTTAAATCCGGTGTTACCTCTTCCAAGCTTACGTCAAAAACTTCACTGGCAGTTTTTGCATGAATATCTTCGCCTTGATTAAAAGCTTCTAGAAGACCTTCATCCTTAGACAAATGAGCCATGACCCTTAATTCAATTTGAGAATAGTCTGCAGAAATAATCTTGTTTCCTTTGGTAGCTTCAAAAGCTTGTCTAATTCTTCTTCCATCTTCAGTTCTTATAGGTATATTTTGAAGATTTGGGTCAGAAGAAGACAGACGTCCAGTTGTAGTAACTGCCTGATGAAAAGATGTATGAACTTTACCTGTATTTGAAGAGATTTGGCCAGGTAATTTATCTGTATAGGTTGATTTAAGCTTACTTAAAGTCCTGTGCTCAAGTAGAACTTTAGGCAGTTCATATTCTTCAGCCAATTCTTGCAAAACTTTTTCGTCAGTAGATGGTTGTCCACCTGGAGTTTTTTTAATTATCCGATAATTTAGTTTTTCAAAAAATATTTCTCTAAGTTGTTTTGTTGATCCAAGGTTAAACTCTTCTCCCGCTATTTCATAAGCCAATTTTTCTAATTTTTTAATCCTAGATTCAAGATCCTTTGATTGAGAAGCCAGAATCTTTGAATTTAATTGAGTGCCGTTTTGCTCCATGTCAGAGAGTACTTCAATTAGAGGGATTTCTATTTCTTCAATTAATTTTTGCAACGGCTTTATTGCATTCAATTTCGGTTCCAGAGTTTCATAAAGCCTTAAAGTTATGTCAGCGTCTTCTGCTGCATAGTCTGTAGCAAGGTCTAGAGGAACTTTATCAAAAGTGACCTGTTTAACTCCTTTTCCAGCAACCTCTTCAAAGGTTGAAGTTTTATAATCCAAATAATATGAGGACAAGGCATCTAGGTTATGTCTGGTAGCAGACGCATCCAGAACGTAGCTCATCATCATAGTATCGTTCTTTATCGAGTCTATTTTTATTCCATAACGAGCAAGAATATTTCTATCAAATTTAATATTTTGACCAATAATTTTATCTTTTGCTTTTTCCAAAAAGGGCTTGAGTTTATTTATGACCACTTTTTCTTTAAGTTGAGGTACGTCTTGTTTTTCATGCCCAAATGGAATGTAAAAAGCTTTACCTGGCTCATAAGATAGAGAGACTCCAACCAGATCAGCGTCCATATAATCTAATCCAGTTGTTTCTGTATCTATTGCAATAATTTTAGACTTACTGGCCAATTTGATAATTTTATCCAACTCCTTTTCTGAATTAATCATTTCGTAGTTGGCATTTAATTTTTTTGGTTTTTCTATCTGTTGCCTTGGCTCTTCTTGCAGCCAAGCCTTAAACTCCAGTTCTTCATAAATTGCTGTTAGCCCTTCAATATCTTCTTTACCAACCTTAAGTTCTTCTATTCCGAAGGGCAGTTCAACATCTTTTTTTATAGTTACGAGGTCATGTGCTAAATTTAATGTATCAATCGAGCTTCTGAGGTTTTCTCCCACTTTGCCTCCGAGGTTCTCAGAATTTTTTATAATATTTTTAAGGTTGGTATATTCATCTAACCATTTAACTGCTGTTTTAGGTCCAACCTTTTCAACTCCAGGAACATTGTCCGATTTGTCTCCAATAAGCGCTAAATAATCAGTGATATGTTCTGGAGGCACACCAAACTTCTTTTTTACTCCAGACTCATTGAGCAGTTCTCCGGTCATAGTATTGACCACGCTTACGTTCTCGCAGACCAACTGAGTCATGTCTTTATCTCCTGTGGAGATAACTGTATCTAGTTTTTTCTTTCTCGCTTGTTCGGCCAAAGTTCCTATTACATCATCTGCTTCTACGCCTGAAATCATGATTAACTTTATGCCCATTAGTTCAATGATTTTATGTATAGGCTCAATCTGCGAGACAAGATCTTCAGGCATGGGAGGACGATTTGCTTTGTATTCTGGATATATTTCATGCCTAAAGGTTTTTCCTTTAGCATCAAATACTACAGCCAGGTCACTTTCAGGATGATCTATAAGTATTTTTTTAATCATGCTGATTACACCCTTTATGGCACCAGTTGGCTGTTTTTTGCTATTTTCTAGAGGAGGTAAGGCATGATAGGCCCTATACAAGTAGGACGAACCGTCCACTAAAATAATAGGGTCTTCTTTACTCATTAATTAAACCTCTTTTGTAAAGTCTATTCCTTCCTGAACCTTTTTCTCTCCAAGTTTTATCTTCTACTAAGCCAGCATTGGAAATAGAATTCTCAATGGATTTTAAGTTTTCTCTTGAGTTTTTGCCTTCAATTTCAACAAGCAAACTGTCAACTTTCTTAAGTACCTTGGTTGCCCCAGACAATATTTCTGGTTCTTTTCCATCTACATCAAGTTTGATGTGGTTAGGAGAACTAATTCCTTTAATTTGCTCCAAGTCATCTAAAGAAATGGCAATAACCGATTGCTTGCCGCTTACATCAAATGCCCCAAATTGATTGGACGCAGAGTCAATGCTGTTGTGCGACGCTCCAGAACTTGGATCTTTCATGTAGAGCTGTAATAAATTTGTTTCTTCAGAGCCAGCGAAGCACAGGGCATCAATATATTCTTCAAGATCATTTAGTCTAATGTTTGCATTAAGTGTTGAATAGGACTCAGCTGACGGCTCAATAGACAGAACTTTATTTTTATGACCTAAAGCAGCATATAAACTAAACACACCAACGTTTGCACCTATGTCCCATAGGACTTCATTTTCATTTAAATGACCTCTTATCCATTCAAATGTTTCCGGTTCACTCCTAGTGGAATTTAAATCTTGAGGTACCGCTCCGGGAGAATCAATTCTAAAGAGTAATTGACCTTTATCAGTTTCCATAACGTGATTAGCTTTATAAAAATTAGACAGTCTAGAATGCGTTTTTAGTCGGGTTCTTTCATTCATTCCTAAAGTGAAAAGATTGCCCAATTTATATATTAATTTTGATGCTTTCTTGCTTATTTTTATGCCTCTAACTTTATTCTAACTCAACAAAACTTTTTTAAATAAAGATTAATAAATCTGAACTTTTTGTAAAGGTAAATGTCTTATATATGTAGGGTAAATAATTAAAAAACTCTAGTCCGCAAGAAAGCTTCGAGTAGCCCCAAATGCTCGAAGCTTTTACTCATCTAAGAGACCCATCATTGTCTCTATTAGTTCATTAACTCCTTCTTTGGTTTTAGCAGAAGTTATTAGAACAAAGTATTTTGTCGAAAGCCCTTCAAGTTCGTTAATGGCTAGAAGCTGTTCTCGCGATGCTTTGTTTTTAGATAATTTATCTGATTTATTTAAGAGAACGATTAAAGGTAGATTATTCGCTTCACACCAATTGATTAAGGTAAGGTCGTCTTCCTTGAGAGGGTGCCTGATGTCCATAATTATCACTAAGGCCTTTAAACATTTTCTTTTGTTTAAATAATTATCGATACTAACACCCCAATCTGCCCTGATTGACTTAGATACTTTTGCATACCCATATCCTGGCAGGTCAATTATTTTAAATTGCTTATTTTTATCTATCTCAAAAACATTAATAGACTGAGTTCTTCCTGGGGTTTTACTTGTCTTAGCCAGCTTCTTATTATTGGTTATCGCATTTAAAACACTTGATTTACCGCAATTAGATCTTCCACAAAAGGCAATCTCTGATCCAGCGTCTTCAGGAAGGCTCTCGAATGAGGGGTAGCTACCAATAAAAGTAGAATTTTCTAAGAAATTACGACTAACCATATGAAAAATATAAATTAAGGAATGGCCTTAAAGGTTAGTATATAATGTCGCCGCGTCACTTCATACAACATGAATTTATAAATGAGATTTAAGTTTTTATTTATTTTTATATCTTTTACCTTACTTATGGGAGCAGGAGATGCGCCCACTATAAACGAAAAAGGAGACCCTGAATCAGGGGAGCAATTGGTTGCTACCTGTGCCGCTTGCCACGGTGCAGATGGAAACAGTTTAGCTGGTATCTGGCCTTCTTTAGCGGGTCAAAACTATAAATATCTTCTAAAGCAGTTAAGGCTTGTAAAGTCGGGCGAGAGGGAAATAGTTGAAATGATTGGGCAGTTGGACAATCTTAGTGACCAAGATTTAAAAGATATATCCTCCTTTTATTCAAGTCAAAATAACAGGATAGGTCAGGTAGAAAAAGATAAACTTGAATTAGGTAGAAAGCTTTATTACTCCGGTAATCTAGATAAAGGAGTACCTGCTTGCACTGCTTGCCATTCGCCAAGAGGCCTAGGCAATGCACCTGCGGCTTATCCTTTGTTGAGTGGCCAACAACCCGATTATGTAGCAAAAGCTTTAAGAGATTATAGATCGGGCGAAAGACAAAATGAGGATCCTTCAAAAATTATGGTAGCCATAGCTTATAAGCTTGATGACAACGAAATAGAAGCCTTATCAAGCTTTGTTCATGGACTACACTAAACCGTTATGCTTTCTAGAACTTTAGCAACAACATTAATAACGCTTATTCTTTTTTCTTGCTCAAGTGAGGACAGCTCAGTAACTGAGGCAGTAAAATCTAATGAAAAATATAGGCAAGGGGTTCATTACGAAGTTATTGATAACCCTACTACTGTAAGAGACCCTTCGAAAGTTGAAGTAATTGAGGTCTTCTGGTTTGGGTGCAATCATTGCTATGCCCTAGAGCCCTATCTAGCGAGATGGAAAAAGGATATGCCTGGAGGGGTAAATTTTTCTAAATCACCAGCTACTTGGAATGAGGTTTTAAAAACTCATGCCAGGATTTACTACACCGCCAAGGCGCTTGGTATAGAGCAACAATTTATACCTGCTGCTTTTAATACAATACAGAATGAAAGAAGGATGCTAACTGGCAATACCGAACTAGAATATTTCTTTAAAGGCTTTGGCGTTGATAGAGAAAAGTATAAATCTGTCACTAAGTCTTTCGGAGTAACTAATGCCGTGGATCAAGCCGATAAAAGGATGAAACAATGGGAGATAACTGGGGTTCCAGTTCTTATTGTTAATGGAAAATATCGAGTCGGTGCTTCCAGGGATGTTAGGACAGATCAATTGTTTGATGTAGTAAATTTTCTAATAGAAAAAGAGAAGAAATATACTGCAGCTAATTAGTTTTGAATAAATTTCCTGTTTGTCCGATATTTATACCAGCCAACAGGCTGGAATGGATTGATAAAACTTTTGATAAAGGAGCGGATGCCGTAATTATAGATCTAGAAGATTCTGTGCCAATTGATCAAAAGGTTGAAACTAGAACCAATCTACTTTCCTACATAGAAACAAAAGATTTTGATAAAACTATTTTAATAAGAGTTAACCCTCTTGATACAAAATTTGGTGAAGATGATATTAGTTTGCTTTCAGATGTCTCTTCAAAGATTGATGCCTTTATTCTGCCTAAAATAGAAGAAGCGGATTTACTAAATGATCTTCCTAACAATTTAGTTGTTCTAGTTGAAACTCCTAAAGCGGTGAAAAATTTAGGTCAATTAGCCTGTCATGAAAATGTTATCGGTATTGCTTTGGGCGGAGCGGATCTTAGCGCAACTCTTGGAGCTGATATGAGTTGGGACTCTTTATTATTTACCCGGTCAGCAATAATAATAGAGGCAGCCATTAACGGTTTGTTCACAATAGATAGTCCGTTTATGAACATAGAAGATATATCTTCTTTAAAAAGAGAAGCGGGTCTGTCTAGCAGCCTGGGTTTTGATGGTAAGGCCGCCATCCATCCAGATCAGATAGAGTCCATAACCAAATCTTTTTTACCTGACGCGAAGGACATTGAAGAGGCCAAAGAAATTTTAAAAGCATTTAATTCAAGTAAAGAAGCTGTAATAGCCCATAAGGGAAAGATGATAGATATGCCAATAGTTCTTTCCATGGAAAAGAGGTTAAAGCTTGTAGGAATAGACCCTAAAAATATAGACTGACGTTTAGGAGAAGATAATGGTAAAGAAAGTAAAAGAAATTGCACCAGGCAGGTATAGAGAAAGCTTTGGACGATACTATGAAGAGTTTGTCGTGGGAGATGTTTATGAACATAGACCTGGACGAACAATAACTCAAACGGACAACATTTGGTTTACTTTATTAACTATGAATCAGCACCCCCTTCACATTGATGAAGAGTACGGGAAAGGAACAGAATTTGGAAAAACCTTAGTGGTTAGTCCTTTTACAATAGCTCTAATGGTCGGCATGAGCGTTAGTGATGTAAGTCAAAAGACAGTGGCTAATCTTGGATGGACAGACATTAAAATGACTCATCCGTTATATGTAGGTGATACCTTGTATGCTGAGTCTGAAGTTGTAGAAAAACGAGAGTCAAAATCTAGGCCCGACGAAGGTATAGTAACTGTAAAAACAATTGGAAAAAACCAAGACGGTGTAGAAGTGGCTTCATTTTTGAGGTCTGCATTAATACCAAAAGAAGGCAAAGCAGTAGAAGATAAAATAGATTATTAATTTTCAATTTGCGATAACTCTTTTTTTTGATATAACTGTAATCCTGTAAAGTCTATAGGGGGAGTAGATAATTATGAGTCGAAATTTATTTGATGCGAGTAAAGTGGATGAAACCGCATGGCATCTTCAGGGAAATTGGGCACCAGTAAAGGAAGAACTAACGGTTTCTGATTTAGAAGTTAAGGGAGAAGTCCCAAAAGAAATCAACGGTCTTTATGTTAGGAATGGAATGAATCCTAGATCTGGATTCAGTGACCATTGGTTTTTTGGTAACGGAATGCTTCATGGATTTAATTTTGAGAATGGGAAAGTCAGTTATAAGAATAGATATGTAAGAACGCCTTACTACGAAAAAGATCTCGATATTATTAGTTCATTTGGAGATTTAAGTGCATCTCCAGCGAATACACACATAATTAAGCACGCTGATAGATTTTTGGCGCTGGAAGAAGCCCACCTTCCTTGGGAGGTAGATGAAAAGCTAGATACAAAAGGAGCTTATGACTTTTCGGGCAAGCTAAAAGGAGCTATGACCGCTCATCCAAGAATCTGCCCAAAGACAGGAGAGCTCTTGTTTTTCTCATATTCCATGATGTCAGAGCCATATCTAACTTACTACAGAACAAACCCTTTAGGCGAGTTAGTTCAAATAGAGCCCATTGAATTACCAAGAGCCGTCATGATGCATGACTGGAACATCACTGAAAATCACGTTGTATTTATGGACCTTCCTATTATTTCTGATATGAATCTAGCAGTTGAAACCGGCTCACCTTTTGGCTTTAAACCAGAATTCGGAGCAAGGTTGGGTGTAATGCCAAGAGAAGGTTCAAACTCAGATGTAAGATGGTTTGATATTGACCCTTGTTATGTTTTTCATCCTCTTAATTCCTATGAAGAGGGAAATAAAATTATTTTACATGTCTGTAGACAGCAAGAAGCAATGGTTGGAGGCTTTCAAGATATATATGGAGGGGAGACAACCGTAGCAAGACTTTGGAAGTGGACAATAGACCTAGAGCTAGGTTCTGTGAAAGAAGAACAAATAGATGATGCTCCTTGTGACTTTCCAAGAATTGATGATCGAAGAATAGGTCTTAAGAACGACTATGGTTACTTTACGACCTTAGAAACTGAGGTAGACACGTTAACAATAGGAAGACATTTGCTTAAATATGATTTAGTTAACAACAAAAGGTTAACTCACGACTTAGGCGAAAACGTCACAGGAGGCGAAGCCTTGTTTGTTCCGAGAAGTTCAGATTCTGCAGAAGATGATGGGTGGGCAATTAGCTTGGCCTATGAAGCAGAAACTGATAGATCCAAGCTATTAATTATTGATTCACAAGATTTTGAGGCTGCTCCAATAGCTGAAATATACACTCCTCAAAGAGTACCAAACGGAGCTCATGGGAGCTGGATAAGCAACGATTAAAAAGGAAAGTTTATATGGAAATACAATACGCTTCAGTTTGGGAAAAAAACTCCGATGCCATACCAGATCAGATAGCTCTTATCTGTGGTGACAATGAGGTCAGTTGGAAGGATTTTGATGATAGAGCTGCAAAGTTAGCAACTTTATTGGATGAGAATGGCCTTGGTGACGACTCAAAGGTTGGTCTTTATTTGCACAACTCCAACGAATATTTAGAAGCTCAGTATGCTGTCTTCAAAATCAAAGGCGTCCCCATTAATGTAAATTATCGTTATAAGGAAGAAGAGTTAGTTTATTTGTTAGACAATTCAGATTCCGAAGCCTTGTTTTATCAGGGCTGTTATGCGGACCAAGTAAGTGCAATCAAAGACAAGCTTTCTAAGGTAAAAGTGTTTATTCAAGTTGATGACGGCACTTCCGATACTCTAGATTTCTCTGTTGATTATGAAACAAGCATTCAAAGTAATTCTCCCATGGAGAGAATAGAAAGATCTGGCGAAAATATTTATATGCTTTACACAGGAGGCACAACTGGTATGCCTAAAGGTGTAATGTATCAGCATGAAGGACACCTCAGTGCAATGCTAAATACTGCTGGCGCATGGGGTCTTATTCCTATCCAAGAAAAGGTTGATATAGAAGCCCTGTCCAAGGTAATCAAAGAAAATGGAGAATCTAATAATCTACCTGTAAGCATTCCTGCTTGTCCATTAATGCACGGAACAGGTATGTGGCTTGGAGCAATGATACCTCTGCTTGCTGGCGGATGTGTGGTTACCATTCCACAATTGGGGTTTGATCCTGACTTACTATTCAGAGAAACAGAAAGGAGAAAGGCTAATAATCTTGTAATAGTCGGAGATGCCTTTGCTAAGCCTATGTTGGATGCTTTAGACAAGGCAAAAAATGAAGGTAAGCCGTATAACCTAGAATCTGTAAATAACATTATCTCTAGCGGTGTGATGTGGAGTTCAGAAGTTAAAGATGGATTGCTTAAGCACAACGACATGATCTTAGTAGATGCCATGGGTTCTACTGAGGGAGGTATGGGGTCTTCAGTGGCTTCTAGAGATGCACCGGCTCCAACTGCTAAGTTTGTCTTAAATCCTGGAGTAATAGTCATTACTGATGAAGGAGAACATGTTGAGCCAGGATCAGGAAAAATGGGGAAAATAGGAACGAGTGGTTTAGTTCCCTTAGGTTATTTTAAAGATGAAAAGAAATCCGCAGAAACTTTTAAAGAATTTGAAGGGATTAGATATAGTTTTCCAGGAGATTACGCAACGGTAGAAGCAGACGGGACTATTACTCTTCTTGGAAGAGGAAGTAATTGCATAAACACTGCTGGAGAAAAAGTTTATCCTGAAGAAGTGGAAGAAGCTGTAAAAAGGCATCCAAATATTTTTGATTGTTTAGTTGTGGGTCTTAAAGATGACAGGTTTGGTCAAAGGGTAGTTGCATTGGCTTCATTTCAAGATGAAAATCAGGTAGAAGAACAAGATTTAATTGCCTTCACCAGGGAGCACTTAGCTGGCTATAAGCTACCAAAGCAAGTTTTATTTGTTCCTGAGGTAATGAGAGCTCCTAACGGAAAAGCAAATTATAAGTGGGCTAAAGAAACTGCTGAAAAGGAATTAGGTTAAAGAGGTAAAAATCATGGATGTAAGTGAAGCTGTAGATTCCAGGAAATCAATTAGAGCATTTTTGGAAACACCTGTAGATGATTTATTAATTAAAGAACTATTAGAAAAATCTTCACGCGCTGCTTCTGGAGGAAATTTACAGCCTTGGAAAATATATGTAATTAATGGTGAAACAATGAACAGTTTCCATAAATTTCAGTCAGAATGGACAGAGCCTGAAACACCTGCATACGCTATCTATCCAGAAAACCTCAAAGAACCTTATAAGACTTCTAGGTATGAGGTTGCTGATGATATGTATTCTTTGCTTGGAATCGCACGGGAAGACAAAGAAGAAAGGTTTAAACAAGTATTGAAGAACTATGAGTTTTTTGGAGCGCCATCAGCTTTCTTTTGTTTCGTAGACAGACAAATGGGCAGACCTCAATGGTCTGATTTAGGAATGTTTCTTCAAACGTTTATGTTACTAGCTAGAGAAGTTGGTCTAGATACATGCCCTCAAGAAGCATGGGCAATGAAGCAAGAAAGTGTAACTGCCTTCGTAGAAGCTCCAGAAGAGTTAATGCTTTTTTGTGGCATGGCCATAGGTTATCAAGATGTATCTGAGAAGGTTAACGAGCTAAGAACTACAAGACGACCAATTGAAGACTGGGCAACCTTTATTCAAAAATAAGAAAATTAAATAACTATTTCAATAAGGCTTGGGCCTTCAGAGCTTATTCCATCTGAAAAGGCTTTGTGGAACTCTTCGACAGTTAGTGTTTGTTTAGCCGGCACACCTAAAGACTCTGCCAGAGAAACCCAATTTATTTCTGGATTGTCTAAAGAAAACATAGAAGTGGCTCTATCTCCTGTTCCTAGGGCCCCAACTCTGTCTAGTTCAACTTTTAAAATAGCGTAAGCTCTATTAGAAAAAATAATGTTAGTTACATTCAGGCTCTCTCTGGCCTGTGTCCATAAAGATTGTATTGTGTACATAGCTCCACCATCGCCATGCAAACAAATTACTGGCCTATCGGGTGAAGCAATTGCAGCCCCAGTTGCTAGAGGCAGTCCTTGACCTATAGAGCCTCCTGTTAAAGCTAGCCAATCTAAAGGTTTTGCATTCCATGCATGTGGTGTAACAAAAAAACCTGAGGTTGCAGCCTCATCTGAAACAATAGCTTCTTCAGGCAGTAGTCCAGTGAAAAGGGCACCAAGATTTTCAGGATTCAGTTCGCCTGACGTGGGCATATCTATCTTGCCGTCAGGAATTAAATGCTTATCAATTTTTGACCCTTTGAACATTTCGTTTAGAGCGTTTAAAGCATATTTCCCATCTTGAAAAGCGGAAGCCACTTCAATAAGCTCTGCATTTTCAGGCGATAAGAAGCTCTTTTTTCCAGGGTAAGCGAAAAAAGAAACAGGTGGTCTTGTTCCAATAAACACTATAGATTCAACTCCACTTAAAAATTCTTCAGCAAGTTCAGCAAAATAAGGAATCGGCTCTACTTTAGTAATCCCAACCCCTCTACGATGTCTTTTGACAAAAGTGTCTGTTGCTAGTCTGCATCCACAAGCAGAGGCAATTTTTCCAGCCAATGTAACTGATTCTTCATCTAAAAAATTGCCTCCTATATAAAGCATAGAATTTTTACCGGATGAAAGAGATTTAAATGCCTGATCAATCAATTGGTCATCTACTTTTAAAGGTCCTTCTATTTCTAGTTTAGGGCCTATATTTTCTGTCTCTCCCCAAGCACAATCAGCAGGAACAAGCATGGTAGCAATTTGGCCAGGGAACTTATGTGCAGCTTGCCATGCTTCTGATCCTAGTTGGCTAAGGTCATCCGGTGAAGAACTTCTTCCTACCCAGTCAGAACTAGCTTTGGCTAAACCATCTAAATCAGAAGTTAAAGGAGCATCATATTGGAGATGGTAAGTAGCATGGTCACCCACAATATTTATCATGGGCGTCCTGGCTTTCTTTGCGTTATGTGTATTAGCAAATCCATTACCGAAACCTGGGCCCAGATGGAGCAAATTGGCAGCCGCTTTACCAGACATTCTCGCGTAGCCGTCAGCAGCTCCTGTGACAACACCTTCAAATAAACCTAGCACAGGCCTTACTTCGGGATGGTGGTCTATTGCTGCAACCAGATGCATTTCTGAGGTTCCTGGATTAGCAAAAACAACTTCCAAGCCATTGGCTATCAAAGTTTTTAGTAGAGCATCAGCAGAATTCATACACTCATTATAAACCTATGATTTTGAGCCTACTTTCAGGGCGTCTTAAGACTCCTTCGTTAGCTCTGCTCCTGTTAATTTTCAACAAAGAAATTAACTGTCTAATGTCGAAGTACCTGACCTGCTCGAGCACCAGTAGCTTCTCCATCAAGGACATTGACTTGACCGTTGACGATCGTTGCTTTGAAGCCACGTGACTTCTGGATGTATCGCGGTGCGCCACCAGGAAAGTCATTTACTAATACAGGTTGTAACTCAGTTACTTCTTCCGGGTTAAACACATTAATGTCTGCCTTCATTCCAGCTTTTAGAATACCTCGATCGTTGAGACCTATAACTGCTGCCGGATCGGCTGTCATTCGTTTTATAGCCTGAGGAAGGGTGAATACCCCAGTCTCACGCACATAATGAGAGAGTATGAAACTAGCCCAACCTCCATCCATAATTTGAGAAACATGCGCACCAACATCACCAAGCCCAGGAATTAGATGTTCACTTGCGAAGAGATCACCTTGTTCTTTCAGGTTACCTCCAAACATGCGCCAGTTGAACAGACCACGGCCTTGACTATCTCTTGATAAACGTAAAAAAGTTTCAGACCAGTGCTCAGAAGCTGATTTTGATAACTCGATCAGATTTTGTGCAGAGTTGTGGTCGGGTATCTCGTCTAGGCCCAGAAAGTAGACTTTTTGTAGAGGGATATGACAAGATTTCGGTTCACGCGCTTCTGCAACTAGAGCCTTACAAAAAGTTTCATTATTGATGGCTTCCAATCTAGCGTTAAAATCTTTTTCTCGTAATTCATCCCACGTTGGACCTTGTATAGGAATACCTGATTGGAGGCCAAACATGAAGCCAGATCCACGTGTATGACTGATGGCAGTGATATTACGTCCCTCCAAATTCATTTCGTTAAGATGTTTAGCAGCAACAGCTCCAGACCCTTCTTCACCTGAACAACCATAACTAAACAAGACCCTGCTTCCTTCTGTTTCAGCAACCGACTTCATCACTTCAAAATCCGCACCAACGAGTTGCATTAAACCATCCCGAGGTCCGACAACCTTTGCAATCTCTACAAGTTCAGAACACTCAGCAAAGGTTCCTGGAATTGGACGACCATCTGGAGCCTTATGTGGTTCGTAACGATTTGTAGAGAATCCAACTGCACCGTCTTTCATTGCTTTTTCTACAATTTCCACCATCTGCTGTTTTTCAGCCTCTGTTGCTTGGTCATCAAAAGATCGATCACCCATAACATAATAGCGAACAGCGGAATGACCCACGAGACCAGCAACATTTAGTGAGGGTTTAAGTTCTTCCAACATATCGAGGTACTGACCATAGTGCTCCCAATTCCAAGGTAGTCCGGAGAGAATAGCTTGCTTAGGAATGTCCTCTACTGTTTCCATCATGCCAGCGAGAATTTCAACATCATCAGGCTTACAAGGAGCAAAAGTGAGGCCGCAGTTCCCAATCAAAGCTGTGGTGACACCATGCCAGCAAATAGGAGTCATTTCAGGGTCCCAGCCAATTTGAGCATCTAGATGAGTATGAATATCTACAAAACCAGGGGTGACAGTCCTTCCTTCAGCATCAATTATTTCTTTTGCGCTCGATTCAATTGAACCTATTTCTTTAATTTCTCCATCATGAACAGCAACGTCACCTACGAAAGAGTCATTACCTGTTCCATCTACTATCGTTCCGTTCTTAATTAAAAGATCATATTCCATAATTTTCCCCTCTTTAACCAAAGTATACCTCAAGATTTATGGGCTAGACAGGATTTGAACCTGTGACCTTCTGCTCCGGAGGCAGACGCTCTATCCTGACTGAGCTACTAGCCCATTAGGGATTATATGCCTCTTATTTCTATTTTATTAATACATTAGCCCTGATATGATCCACTTTCTTTAAAAGTTAAGCGGGGCATTTATGGCAGGCAACTCTTGGAAATCGATAAATTGGAAAGACCCTTTCTTATTGGAACAACAACTAACAGACGATCAACGTTTAGTTAGAGACACCGCACATCAATTTGGTCAAGAAAAGCTTTTGCCTGGAGTCCGGGAGGCCTTTAGAAAAGAGGAAACTGACTCAAATATCTTTAAAGAAATGGGCTCTTTGGGTCTTTTAGGTTCAACTATTCAAGGATACGATTGTCCGGGTGTTGATTACATGAGTTACGGCCTTATCGCCAGAGAGATAGAGAGGGTTGATTCAGGATACCGTTCTATGATGAGCGTTCAATCTTCATTAGTTATGTATCCAATTTACGCTTTTGGTTCCGATGAGCAGAAAGAAAAATATTTACCCGCCCTTGCTACGGGTGAGTCCATAGGTTGTTTTGGTTTAACAGAACCTGACTATGGCTCTGATGCAGGCGGCCTTATTACAAGAGCCAAGAGCGTCAAAGGTGGTTATTCTATTTCTGGAGCAAAAATGTGGATATCAAATAGCCCGATCGCAGATATATTTATAATTTGGGCGAAAAATGATGAGGGTAAGATAAAAGGGTTTATTCTAGAAAAAGGAATGGAGGGATTAAGCGCTCCAAAGATTGAAGGTAAGTTAGCTTTAAGAGCATCAATAACTGGTCAAATAGTAATGGAAGACGTTTTTGTAGGTGAAGATCAGATGCTACCAAACGTTGAGGGCTTAAAAGGACCTTTTAGTTGTTTAAACAATGCTAGATACGGCATTGCTTGGGGGGCTTTAGGTGCGGCAGAGACTTGTTGGCACACAGCAAGGGATTACGTAATGGATAGAAAACAATTTGATAAACCTTTAGGTGCGAACCAACTTATTCAGCTTAAATTGGCAGACATGCAAACTGATATAAGTATAGGTCTTCAAGGTTGTTACAGAGCGGGGCAATTGATGGATGACAATAATATTTCCCCAGAATTAATCTCTTTGATTAAAAGGAACTCTACAGGGAAAGCATTAGACATAGCTAGACAAGCAAGAGACATGTTAGGAGGAAATGGAATTTCTGATGAATATCCAATTATGCGTCATATGGTAAATTTAGAGGTGGTAAATACTTACGAAGGCACCAACGACATCCATGCTCTAATTCTAGGAAGAACACAAACAGATATACCGGCTTTTTAAATTTAGTTTAATTCGCACAAGACTAAGGAAATTACTTGTTTTATAATGCGCGTGGCCTGACCTACTAATATTAAATATATGAAATATCAAAGGTTATTCTTAATAATATTAACAACTTTTATCCTTAGTTTAGGTGCGTCTGAAGCTAAGAAAGCTATTGAAAAAAGAATAGCTCCTGTTGGATCAGTTTGCGTAGAGGGAGAAGAATGCGCTAAAGCAGTTGTAACAACAGTAGCATCTTCAGCTTCAGGAATAAGGTCTGGAGAAGAGGTTTATAATAATGCCTGTGCGACTTGTCATAGTATAGGATTAGCCGGTGCACCTAAGTTTGCAGATTTAGCTTCCTGGGGAAGCAGGCCTGATGAAGGAATTGAGCATTTAACCGAACAAGTTAAAAACGGTCTAAATGGCATGCCTCCTATGGGTATGTGTATGGATTGTGCAGACGAAGAATTAACTGCTGCTGTTCAGTATATGTTGGATAGCCTCTAGAAATTTTTTTCTAATACCGACTCAAACTCATTCCATTTTGAAAATTCCACTACGGAGATTTCTTTTATTGGCCACTCACCTCCAGATTCATTAAACCAAATAGGATTAATTCCACAATCAAAGCTTCCTTGTACATCGTTAATAGGATGATCTCCTACGTGACAAATTTCATTGGCTTTTAAGCCTGTTTTATCGATAACAGCTTCAAACATTATAGGGTCTGGCTTATGCGCGTTTAAGTCTGCAGCAGAAAAACAATAATCAAATAAATAATCTATCCCTATAATTTTTAGGTCTGCGTTTCCATTTGTTACGACGCCAAGCGAATATTTTTCTTTAAGCAATTTAAGTGTATCAATAACACCATCATAAAAAGTTACAGTATTTCTTCCTTTAAAGTATATATCAAAAGCCTCTTTGGCCATTTCCTCTGATTCTTCTTTTTTATAACCTGCCCTAATATTTAGTTCGTAGAACATTAACCTTCTTAATTCCGATATCTGATTCATTAGGTTAGGGTTATTTTTTATCAATTCATCCCTTATTTCTATTACATCTTTAGTGCCTAAGAGTGTGGCAGTTCCAGGATAGTTTTCTTTAATCCATTCATTTGTAACTTCTTCAGCCTTCATGATGTTTGGCATTAAAGGCCAAAGAGTGTCATCAAGATCAAAAGAGATTGATTTAATCATTAGCTTTCCCCTTTTTAGCTCTTGGGTGAGATTGATCATAAACTTTAGATAAATGCTGAAAGTCCAATTTAGTATAAATTTGAGTTGTGCCTATATCGGAATGACCTAGCATTTCCTGGATAGCTCTTAAGTCCCCACTTGACTCTAATACGTGACTAGCGAAAGAATGTCTAAGCATGTGAGGGTTAATTCCAGGCAAGCCTCTCATTACGCACAATTTCTCTAATCTAAGTTGAACCGATCTTGGTGAAATTCTATGACCTTTGTTGTTTAAGAATAGGGCCTCAGTTTCAGTTTGTTTAGTTTCTAAAAGCTCTTTTCTATACAACAACCAATCTCTAATAGATTGAATTGCTTTTTTTCCAACAGGTACGTCTCTTGTCTTTTTCCCTTTTCCTACAACTCTGCAGATACGCTCCTTAATATCCAAACTATTTAAATCTAGATCGCAAAGTTCTGATAACCTTAGTCCGGATGAATACAATAATTCCGCCATGGCCTTATCCCTTACTTCGAACATTCCTTCAGGTTTAAAATCCAACAATCTTTGTACCAAGTCAGCATCCATAGCCTTGGGTAAGAGGTTGGGCGATTTAGGTGAGCTAATATTTTCTGCAGGACTTTTATCAATGATTCTTTCTTGCAGAAGGTAGTTAAAGAAACTCCTGTAAGATGAAAGTATTCTCTGGATGCTTCTAGGGCTTAATCCCCTTCTTCTTTCTTTATTTGCGTACGAACGAATATCACTCTCTTTAACATCTTTCCATGAATCGATATTTGATTCCGATAAAAATTCTGATAATTTATATAAATCTCTTTTATAACTATTGGATGTGTTATTTGAAAGTTGTTTTACTGTCTCTAGATAAGCTAAGAAATCATTTATATGT
>LULT01000173.1_pt1 | contig 25132 bp, 23 predicted proteins | sample 728141 | NCBI WGS metagenome assembly LULT01 (sample SAMN03860282, study PRJNA289734) | marine metagenome | biome: seawater column; feature: ocean; material: water; isolation source: Red Sea water column Station 108 - depth 100m | place: Saudi Arabia: Red Sea | collected 2011-10-15 | depth 100 m | reverse complement strand
CTCCTTGAAGGTCCTCTCTTGAATATCGATCATCTTGATTAATGAAAGATAGCCAATTTGGCATCTGCAATGTGAGTCTTTCCAAAAGGTCTTCATCTGAGAAAATAGAATTACCAACAATATTAATCTGCCTGATTTGCGCTCTATCCCCCTCATTTACATCAACCCTCACTGAAACAGAGTTGCCTGGCAAATCTTCTACAGTGGTTTTAACATTTGCACTGTATTTTCCAAAACTAAAATATTGGTCGATAAGAGATCTTTCAATTTCATCCAAAATTGAAGGGTCATAATTACGGCCAATTTTAAAACCTATATTATTCAGAGACTCTTGTAAGTCTTCTGTCTTTATATCCTTGTTACCCTCAAATGTAATCGAAGCTATTGACGGCCTTTCGAGTACTGAAATAATGAGTGTGCCTGAATCATCCTTTCTAAATTCAATATTCTTGAAAAAACCACTTGAATAAACAGAACGTATGGATTCTTTGATTCTTATGTCATCAAGCTCGTCACCAATATTAACGGGTAGATAATTAAGTAAGGCGCCTTCTGATATTTTTTGTAGGCCCTCAATCCTTATATCTTTAACGATAAACAGATCTTCAGCTTCTACAGATGTAAAAGATAGAACTGCCATCAATACGATAAGGATCTTGGTTTTCATCGTTACTTAGTATTTTATTAATTAAATATTCTTACTAGATCATTGTACAGTGCAAAAACCATGAGGAATAATAATGCGCCTACACCAATTTGTTGGAAAGCGAGCTGAATGTTCTCAGGCAAAGGTCTTCTAATTAACTTTTCAATTAATACAAAAACAATTTGACCTCCATCTAGAACAGGGATTGGAAGCAAGTTTAGTATTCCTAAGCTTATACTGATTATTGCCATGAATGATAAAGTTGCTATTAAGCCTCTTTTAGCTACTGTACCGGCATCTTTAGCAATACCGACTGGACCACTTAAGTTCTTGCCAGAAATCTGTCCTGTAACCATCTTCCCAAACATATTCAGTGTTAATACTATCATCTGATTAGTCTGATCAAATGCCATGGTGATATTTTCTGGGAATGAATATTTTTGGACCGCTAAATACTGACTGATCTTTTCTTGATCTATGGTTGTTTGTAAACCGATAAAACCTTTTGTTGGGTCATCTTCTTTAATTCCTAAGTCTACTCGTGTTATATAGATTTGATTATTTCGCTCTAATTCAAGTTCAATCCTCTCTCCAGGTTTAGACACTATTAGTTCAGCAAACTGATCCAAGTTCTCAATTTCAATATTATTTATCTTGATTAGAACGTCATCAGGCTGAACTCCCGAAAAACTTGCCGGACTTCCATCTATAACAGAAACAACAACAGGATTGATTTTGGGTTGAAAGGGTTTAAAGCCTAAACCTGGAAAAAGTGCATTAGGGGCAGTTAATTCTTTAGTCCTGCCCTGAACATCAAGAATTATCTCTTTTTTCTGGTTAGACTCATCAATAAGAGACATTTCGATTCTTTCATCATTTAGAACCTCGCCAATCATTGATATCAAAGAACCTTGCCATGTATCTACTGCTCTATTGCCAACGCTTAATATACGATCTCCACTACGAATATTGTTTTCCCATGCGATGGAACTATTATCAACTTCTCCAATTATAGGCACTTGGCCGGGTATCCCAGAGGTGAACATAAGAATATAGGCAACTATAGCAAATAAGAAGTTAGCAAAAGGCCCTGCGAAAAGAATAAAAATCCTTTTGGTTGCTGATTGGGTATTAAAGGCTCTATGCCTTTCTTCCTGAGGTACATCTTCACTTCTTTCATCTAAAAGTTGGACATAACCTCCGAGGGGTATAGCAGATAAGCAATACTCAGTTTGATCCTCGCCCCCTCTCCTGCTCATTAGTACTTTTCCAAAACCAATGGAATATCTCAAAACTTTAACATTGCAAAGTTTTGCTGCTATAAAATGGCCATATTCATGAATTGCAACAAGAATTCCAACCAAGACTATGAACGCTATTATTGAAAATAAAAAATCCATTCTTCTAATTGTCTTTAAAGATTATGAAGGAATTATAAAGATTGAGAACTGTATTAAAAGAAATAAAGAAAGAAATTACCTTATTACCCAACTGAAATCGTAATTAGAATAAAGAACTAATAGGGTTGAAAATGCAAAGAACGGAAGAACGGCGATAACCCCATCTAATAGATCAATAAACCCACCATGACCCGGTATAAGATTGCTGGATTCCTTTATCCCACTATTTCTCTTTAAAAGGCTAAAAGTAATATCTCCAATAAATGAGATCAAAGTCACAACTACTCCAAAAAAGATAAATTCCAGGAAATTTAAACCATAAATATAAGCGAATGTTGAAACAATCAAGGGTGTTGCTAATAATGCAGAGACTAAACCTTCTAGTGTTTTACCTGGGCTAACTTTAGGTAGAATTTTTGTTTTCCCTAATAATTTACCTCCAAAATAAGCTGTGGTATCCGCTATCGCGACAGTAGCCACAATAATTAATGGGTATAAAGGGTTTGATAAAATAATAAACAATGAATGAAAAGCAGGTATCAAAATTAATGACCCAAGAATAGAAACTCTCGTATCGCTCAGTTTTAAAGAGTCATATCTAAAGACCCAAATAGCAATAAGGCACCATGTAATACAATAAAGGGAAAAAACATATATTGGTATTCTGTTTCTCTTATTTGCAATCAAAGATAAGAATTCCCATAGAATTATTATAAAAACAAGATCAGCAGCAGCTACGCCTATATAAGAAGCATCATAAATAAGAAAACTAAATAGAGTTATTAGCAGAGCTGCTGAAATTAGTCTTTTATTTAATTCAGACACTTAGGCTTTTTTCAGATCAAAGTCTTCTTCTATTGTCCCAAAACGTCGTTCTGAATTTGAATAACTCTGAAGTATCTCAATAAACTCTTGTTCTTCGAAGTTAGGCCATAGAGTTTCAGTAAAATGAATTTCTGAATAAGCTGACTCCCAAAGCATAAAATTACTTAGTCTGGTCTCACCAGAAGTTCTAATAACTAGATCCAGTTTCGGTAATTGATCAAAGGATAAGTATTTTGAGAATTTTGTCTCGTCAATCTCATTCTTTTCTATCATGCCGTTATCGATATCATCAATAAGAAGCTTAACTGCTCGTATAATGTCCTGTTGAGCCCCATAACCAATAGCTAAAGTCAGTTTCAAGCCCTGATTCTCAGAAGTAATTGCTTCCATTTGATTTAATTTTCTCTGGAGCACTTCTGGCAATAGAGAACTGTCTCCAACTTGTTTAAAGCTGACCTTATTATCAATCAATAAACCTGTATATTTTTCTATTGATCTCTCAAACAGCTTCATCAAACCATTAACTTCGCTTAATGGTCTTGACCAGTTTTCAGAACTAAATGTGTATAGAGTAAGCGCTTCAATTTCTAACCTTACACATGTCTCGACTAGTTCTCTGACTTTAAGAACTCCAGCCTCATGACCAAAAATCCTTCTCTTGCCTCTTAATTTGGCCCATCTGCCATTGCCGTCCATTATTATTCCTAAGTGCTTCGGTAAATTAGGAATTACAGGATATTTCTTGTCTCCCTTAGAAGTATTCATATCTCAAATAGTCATTAATTCTTTTTGCTTTTCCCCACCAATAGACTCTATATTTCCTATCATTTGGTCTGTAATTTGTTGGATATCATTCTGGCCTTTGTGAAAATCATCTTCTGAGATCATCTTTTCATTTAAGAAATCTTTTAAGTCCTGAATAGAGTCACGTCTAATGTTCCGAACAGATACCTTAGCTTGTTCTTCCTCTGTCTTAACTTGCTTGGTCAACTCTACTCTTCTTTCCTCAGTTAAAGGGGGTAAAGGTATGCGAATGATATTTCCTGAAGTAACTGGGTTTAGACCAATATTTGCCTTTGCTATTGCTTGTTCAATTTCAGGAATAAATTTCTCTTCCCAAGGAGAGATTGAAAGAGTTTGAGAATCCTCTACCGAAATATTTGATAACTGCTTTAAAGGGGTCTCGTTTCCATAATAATCTAGTGTAATGCTATCCAGAATATCCGGTGTCGCCCTACCGGTTCTAATTTTCGAAAGGTTTGATTTGAATGCATTTATAGATTTCTGCATCCTTTCCTTTGCTTCTTGATTAATTTCTTCGAGCATCCCAAAGATTATTCTATCAGCGTTCCTACATTCTTACCTTGGACAATTTGTAATAAAGCATTTTTTGATGAAATATCATACACTTGCACAGGTAAGTTATTTTCTTTACACATAACGATCGAGGTAGTATCCATGACTTTTAAGCCTTTTGATATAAAATCATCATATGAAATCTTCTCAAAGTGCTCAGCTTTTTGATTAACCATAGGATCCTCAGAGAATACACCATTAACCCTTGTGGCTTTTACTAACAAGTCAGCCTCTATTTCTACAGCTCTTAAGGAAGCAGCAGAATCAGTTGTAAAATATGGATTACCAGTACCGGCAGCAAATATAGTCACTCTTCCCTTTTCGAGATGCCTTATAGCTCTTCTCCTAATGTAGTCTTCACATACTTCATTTACTTTTAAAGCTGACATAACTCTAGCAACAATATCTTCACGTTCTAAAGCATCTTGAATGGCTAAAGCATTTATTATCGTCCCTAGCATGCCCATGTGATCTCCAGTGACTCTATCTATTCCTGACTCTGCTAAGCCTTCCCCTCTAAAAATATTTCCAGCTCCGATTACAATCCCAACTTCCACTCCTTTATCGGTTATCGATTTGACTTCTTTTGCAAGATAAATAAGTACCTTTGGGTCTACTCCAAATTGCTGGTCACCAAGTAGTGCTTCTCCACTCAGTTTTAATAAAATCCGTTTTATCTCTTTACTATTCAAATTAATAAATTACTTAAGAGCATCGACCTGAGCTTTTACTTCATCTGCAAAATTTACTTGATCTAACTCTATTCCTTCACCAACTTCATACCTAATAAATGATTTGACACTGGCATCTTGATCCTTGAGGAACTTTTGAACGGTAATATCAGGATCTTTGACATACTCCTGTCCCATGAGAGTTAACTGGTCAAATTGTTTTTTTATTTTCCCATCAACAATTTTATCAATTATTTCTTCTGGTTTTCCCTCTTGCTCTACCTGAACTCTAAGGATTCTAGACTCCTCCTTAATAACTTCTTCCGGAATATCACTATTGCTAATATATTCTGGCCTAGATGCTGCAACATGCATTGCTATATCTTTAGCTAATTCTGCTGAATCATGATGATCTAGTAAAACCAACGATGCTATTTTAGAGCCATGTATATATCTTCCTAAGATTCCATCAAGATGGATTCTTTTAAATCTTCTGATAGTAATATTTTCTCCAAGTTTGGATATTGCAAATTTCCTGTATTCCTCTACGGTATCAAAATCATCTGTCTTCTGTTTATCAAGCTGTTCCATATCATCTAGATCATTTTGGAGAATAATGGAGGCTACCCTGTCCACAAATTCAGTAAATAAATCGTCTTTAGCTGCAAAATCTGTTTCACAATTAACTTCAAGGATTACTGCATGATCTTCATTTGATTGGATAACAACTAAGCCCTGTGCAGTCGTTCTTCCTGATTTGCTATCTGCCTTACTTTGTCCTTTTTCCTTAAGAATTGTTTCCTCAGCTTTTGCTTCAGGTTCCTCAGCTTTTGCTTCAGGTTCCTCAGCTTTTGCTTCAGGTTCCTCAGCTTTTGCTTCAGGTTCCTCAGCTTTTGCTACTTTTTTTGTGTTCTTATTTATTACAATCTTCTTCTTACGCTTAATCTTTTTGGGAGAAATTTTACCCTCACTATCAACCTCTACGAAGTCATCATCAATTTCCTCCAATATAGGAATTGTTTTTTTGCCTTCTAAGTAAGAATCAATAATTATTGAAGTTATAAATTTAGCGGTTGACCTTGAATCATCGTTAGATGCTATAAGATAGTCAATACCATCTGGAGATGAATTTGTATCAACAACTGCAACAATAGGGATACCTAAGACGAGCGCTTCTTGGACCGCATTTTTTTCATAATTAACATCAATTATGAATAACGCATCGGGCAGTTTTTTCATTTCCCTTATACCGCCTAAACCTTTTTCTAATTTCTCATGAGCTCTGTTTAAAGTAAGAACTTCTTTCTTAGTTAATCCAGAAGTATTCTCCTCCTTCAAAGCTTCTTCTAAATCCTCCATCTTTTTAATTGATTTAGAGATTGTCATGTTATTGGTGAGAGTACCTCCGAGCCATCTGTTTGAAACATATGGCATAGAACACTCAGTTCCAGCTCTTTTTATTTCTTCTTTTACCGAAGGCTTTGTTCCAACAAATAAAATTGTCCCAGATTCTGCAGCAAGGCCTTTTATGAAAGAACATGCTTCTTTTAACTGAGGGATAGTTGTTTCCAAATTGATAATATGGATTCCATTCCTTTCGCCATAAATATATGGTTCCATCTTTGGATTCCAATACTTGGTTTTGTGACCAAAGTGAGCGCCAGCTTCAAGCATTTGACGCATAGATAATTTTTTCATTTTCAATCCTTGTTTGGGTTAAACTCCCATAAACCCCATGCAAAACTTAGTAAAAACTTAAGCACCCATTACATGTGTCGATTTATGTTCGATTTATTTATGCAAAATTGCCGACGATTTATAACATAATAATTATCTATCAACAATAAAAAGCTAAAAAATAAAAGAAACACACAATGCCAATCAACATAAAAAATAAAGATGAGCAGGAAAAAATGAGAGTAGCAGGTCAGCTAGCATCTGAGGTACTCAGTCTGTGAATCATGTTGTTTGTCATGGAATACCCAATGAAAAGAAGCTAAAAAATGGTGACATAATTAATATCGATGTAACAGTAATTAAAGATGGTTTCCATGGAGATACCAGCAGAATGTTCATTGTGGGTAAACCCACCAAACAAGGTGAAAGAATTAGCCAGATTGCTTATGAATCCCTCTGTAAAGGTATTAAGGCAGTTAAACCAGGAAATAAGCTAGGTGATATCGGCTATGCAATTCAATCACACGCTGAAAAAAATTATTTTTCCATAGTCAAAGAGTACTGCGGCCATGGTATAGGAGAAATTTATCATGATGAGCCCCAAATACTTCACTATGGAATACCAGATACAGGTATAGAATTAAAAGAAGGCATGACCTTTACTATAGAACCTATGATTAATAGTGGGAAAGCCGACGTTCGGGTCCTCTCTGATGAATGGACAGTTGTAACTAAAGATCATTCATTGTCTGCTCAATGGGAACATACTATTCTTGTTACTCAAAAGGGTTATGAGGTTCTGACTTTAGCTCCAAATGAGATCATTTAATTAATAGACTTATTTGCTTAGTGTATTAAGCAACAAAACCCAATCAAAATAACTAGGACTCAGGTCCGTAATTTATCCAGATAGCATAGGTAATAATAAAAAAAGAACAAATAATAACCCAAGCGGGCATACTAAATGAAAGGAAAGACCAATCTACATTTGCGCATTCTCCTGAACCATTAAAAACCATTTCAAAAACTTCATTTAATGGAAAAGTAGCCATCATAAAATCTAATCCAGGACCACAACCGGGTACCTGATCACTTGGAAGATTTTGAAGCCATACATGTCTTGATGCGACAGCAACACCAAAAGAACCAGAAATAACAAAAATTGTTGAGGAAATAAGTTTGGCTAGATTTGACTTAGGCTCAAGTATTGAGCAAGCGAGGAAGGTAGCACCCATTGCTATAACTGCAATACGTTGGAAAATGCATAGCGGACAGGGCTCAAGATTTAAAAAGAATTGTGCAAAAAGAGCATATCCTATTAAACCGGAACAAAAGAGGAAGCCTAGAAAATATTTTTGCCTCCTAGATAATTTTTGTAATTGTTTTATCAATTTGTGACCTGCTCTATTAAATAATTAGGCTGTATATTAAACGGGTCTATAAATTCTTTCATCTCAAATCTATTCTTGGCGAAGTCAATCATTTTTCTTGCATCAGGATACAAATCTTCTGCGCCCTCTAAAACCATTATATTTTCCGTTGATAGAGACTCGCCATATTTCTTCCAAGCGTTTCCTACTCCATAGTAGTTAACTTCTTCAAAAACAAAGTCATTTATCTCAATCAAGCTATCGTTTGCATTCGCTTTTATAATTTCTGACTCATCAATTTGATAAGAGCCAAAAAAAATTTTGTTGTTTCCTGCATCTGTAGCTACAAGAACTCGATCTATAGAAAACTGTTTTATCGCAACTAAGGCAATGTTAGATAGACTTGAAACACTAACGACATTCTTTTTGTGTGTGTATGCCATGGCTTGAACCGCACTTGCTGCTACCCTTAGCCCTGAAAAACGCCCTGGACCTATCCCTATACTTATGAAATCTAGATCCTCAATATCAAGTTGCGCCTCTATAAGTAAATCCTTGATATTGCTGAATATATTCTTTGCATGATCAACACAATTATCCATTGAATATTCATAAAAATCACCATCATTTTCACAAGCTATGGTTAAGCGTGTTGTTGATGTGTCAATGGCTAAAGATTTATTCATTTTTCTATTAAAGAATTCAAAATATCATAAAAGAATTAAATAATGACGCAAGACTAAACATAGATATAATAACTATCTTTCAATTAAAAGGTATTATAAAAATTATGAGCACTTCAAATCAAAAATTAGAAAAATGGGTTAGTGATATTGCAAAAATGACTAATCCTGACTCTATTTATTGGTGTGACGGCACCCATGATGAATATGAGCGTTTTATCAAAGAGATGCTTGATACCGGTGATCTAATGAAGCTAAATGAAGAGAGCTTTCCTAACTGCTATCTTCATAGATCAGATCAGTCTGACGTTGCTAGAGTTGAACATCTAACCTTTATATGCACCAGTGATCAGGAAGATGCAGGACCAAATAATAATTGGATGGATCCTATAGAAGCACATAATAAATTAGATGCTTTATTTGAAAATTGCATGAGTGGAAGAACAATGTATGTTATTCCCTACTGCATGGGACCAATAGACTCAAAATTGTCCAGGTGTGGAGTAGAAATTACCGATAGCCCATATGTGGTTGCGAATATGTTTTTAATGACAAGAATGGGGCAAGAAGCTCTCGCAAGAATAGAAAGGGAAGATAAATTCGTCAAAGGAGTTCATTCAATAGGCGATTTGGATCCAGAGAAACGATTTATTATGCATTTCCCGGAAGAAGAAACGATAAGAAGTATCGGATCGGGTTATGGAGGGAATGCTCTACTAGGAAAAAAATGTCATGCCTTAAGAATTGCAAGCTGGCAAGCACTTAAAGAAGACTGGTTAGCTGAGCACATGCTTATAGTCGAAATTGAAAATCCGCAAGAAGAAAAATTTTATGTTGCAGCTGCATTTCCGTCTGCATGCGGGAAAACCAATCTTGCGATGTTAATACCCCCAGAAGGCTATGATGGTTGGAAAGTAAGAACTATTGGCGATGATATTGCATGGCTTCATATGGATGAGTCTGGACAAATATGGGCAATCAATCCTGAAGCTGGGTATTTTGGTGTTGTACCAGGAACTAACGAGGACGATAATGAAAATGCTTATCAAGCAATCACTGATAATAATGAACCTTGGTGGGAGGGCAAAAAAGATGGAAATCCTACTATTGATTGGAAAGGTGAAACTATTAGCGTAGACAGTGGAAATGTTTTTGCACACCCTAATTCTAGATTTACGGTCTCTGCTAAAAATAACCCTAAATATTCTAACCTTGCAGATTCACCAAGCGGAGTCCCAATCTCTGCAATCGTTTTTGGAGGCAGGAGAAGCGAATTAGCTCCACTTGTCTATCAATCCAAAGATTGGAATCATGGGGTTTTAGTTGGGGCAAGTGTGGGCTCAGAAACCACTGCAGCAGCTGCAGGTGAAGTTGGGATAGTAAGAAGAGACCCAATGGCAATGAAGCCTTTTTGTGGCTATAACTTTGCCGATTATTGGACTCATTGGCTGAGCTTCTCCTCAAAATCTGAAAGATTACCAAAGATTTTCCATGTGAATTGGTTTAGGAAAAATGATCAAGGTTTTATTTGGCCAGGATTTGGTGACAATCTGAGAGTGCTCGAATGGATTATTAAGCGGTGTCAGAATCAAGCTGATGCTATTGATACCCCGATAGGTTTTCTGCCTAAAGCAGAAGATATTGATACCTCAGGTCTAGATATCACTAAAGATTCTATGGAAGAATTATTCCATGTTAATAAAGATCAATGGCTAAAAGAGATGGAAAGTATTAGAGAATACTTTCTGGAATATGGTGATCGTATGCCTGAGATGCTTCTAGATGAACATAGAAAAGTTGTCAGTAAATTAGAACAATCAGACTAATATTTCTACTCTATCATCCATAAAAATAAGGATCTCATTAATTAGGCTCTTTAGATCCTTTTTATGAGAAGAATTACCTCCAATAAGGTTTCTCCATTCTTTTGCCCCAGTTGTGCCTTTAAACAATTGAGTCATATGACGAGTAATAAGATGAACGCTTGCTCCCTTCTCAGCTTCTCTTTCAATGTAATCAATCATTTTTATCATAAAATCATATTTACTAAGCTTGGTTTTATTTTTAAAGAAATGATCTTGAACTTCAGCAAGAAAAAAAGGGTTCTTGTACGATTCTCTTCCGATCATCACTCCATCAAAAAATTTTAGCTTAGATTGTATTTTCTCAATAGAGTCAATCTCTCCATTCACTTCGACTCTTAAGCTATTAAAGTCATTTTTAATTTGTCTAACTCTTTCATAATTTAGAGGTGGTATTGTCCGATTTTCCTTAGGATTTAATCCCTTGAGAATTGCCTTTCGGGCATGAATGATGAAGTGATCACATCCTGCTGAAGAGGTCTGATTTATAAAGTCATATAAAAATTCATAATTGTCATTATTATCTACACCGATACGACTTTTAATAGATACAGGAAGACTAGTGACTGTTTTAAGTTTTTCTATAATATCTGCAACAACGTGTGGTTGTTTCATTAATGCTACTCCAACTGAACAATTCTGAACCCTTTCGCTGGGACAACCAATATTTAGATTGATTTCATTGTAATTGTGTTTCTCAATAATGGTTGCTGCTCTTGCAACGATATCAGGATCATTGCCTGCTATCTGTATACCAACTTTTTTTTGATTCCCGTTCTCTCTCTTTATAAACTGATTCGAAGAATTAACTATTGCTTCAGCATGAATCATAGGTGTATAAAGCCTTACATCCTTTGCCATTAGGGAAATCATATATCTGAAATGGCGATCAGTTTGACCCATCATTGGCGCTACAGATATTCTCTTTTCCATAATTTCTTAAGTTGATTTATTTATCGCAGCCACCTGAGGAAGGTCTGTATACTGATAAAGGCTCTTCTGACTTATCTAACTCAATAAAATCAGTGTCCCAATGTTTAGCTGTTATTTGCCATCTTCGCTTCTCAGCTGCAACGTATTGATCCATTTCATCTGCAAAAAGTTCCATTATTAATTCTGATCTATCCAAGGGAGCTACTACTGAGTTTTGTCTCTCAGGAAATAAAAAAGAAATTGCAAATGTCCATTCTGGCTCCATGCTATGACCATCTGGGACAAAAAGCTTATGTTCAATAATAGTGCCTTGATCTAGAGCATACTGCATTAATGGGTAGTGCCATTTCATATATAAATCTAGCCATTCATCCTCATAACCGCCCTCTACTAAGTAAAATGATAACCCGAAGGGTTTCATGCATTTACCCCTTCCATTATTACCTTGTGCAAAAATCGTGGAAGCAAAACAAGTCACTAAAACAATTATTATTACTCTTCTCATTTTTTATTTTTCCTTAATGCTTACATTCTAATAAATTATTGTAATTTTGAAATAGGTAAACTTTTAAATATCTTTAAAGGTGTGATAATTTTTAAGGATGAGTTCTATAAAAAAAATGATATCTCTGTGGTCAGGACCTAGAAACATTTCCACAGCTATGATGTACAGTTTCGCCCAAAGAGATGATACTAAAGTTATTGATGAACCTTTGTATGGGCATTATCTTCGAGAGACTAATGCCGATCATCCTGGCAAAGAAGAAATTATGCAGACTCTTAATTGCGAGGGAGAATCCGTCGTTCAAGATTTACTTACTATGAATCTTCAAGGTAGGAAAAGTATTTTGTTCATGAAGCAAATGACGAAACATTTAGTTAATATAGACCTTTCTTTCTTAGAGCAAACAGAAAATATACTCCTAATAAGAGACCCTAAAGAAATGTTACCTTCTTTAGCTGAACAGCTAACTGAGGTTCAACTCAGCGATACAGGTTTTGATGAGCAATATGAACTTTATAATTTTTTGCTGTCAACTGGCAATAGGCCTTTATTGATCGATGCGACTGAACTTCTTAAAAATCCAGAATATATTTTGCAAAAACTTTGTGAAAGACTGGATATTGAATTTACATCAACAATGTTAAGCTGGAAACCTGGAGCGAGAAAAGAAGATGGTATTTGGGCTAAATATTGGTATAAATCTCTACATCAAACCTCTGGATTTAGAGACTACAAACCCAAATCGCATTTTCCTCAAGGGCTAGAATCACTCTTAATGGAATGCAAACCCTATTATGAAAAACTATATAAACAAGCACTAAAGGCTAATGAGTAACTCAATGAAATTAATTGATGAACGCAATGCGGATATTCTAATTTATATCAACGGTGAATTACTCCCAAGAAATGAGGCTAAAATTTCTGTATTCGACAGTGCAGTTCAAGGAGGGGATGCTGTTTGGGAGGGCTTGAGAGTATACAACGGTAGGATTGCAGCATTAAATGATCATCTACAAAGACTTCAAAACTCAGCAAAAGCATTAATGTTCAAGGATGTTCCTTCTATAGAAGAAGTTAAAGACGCTCTATTTAAAACTCTCGAAGCAAATGGGATGTGGGATCAAACCCATGTAAGATTAACCCTAACCAGAGGAGAAAAGATCACTTCTGGAATGAACCCGTCTTTGAATCAGTCTGGATGCACACTTATTGTTTTGGCTGAGTGGAAACCACCAGTCTATTCAAATTCTGGAATAAAAGTTATCACCTCCTCTATACGAAGAAATTCACCTCATTTTCTTGACTCTAAAATTCATCATAATAATCTTTTGAATAATATTTTGGCAATTATTGAAGCCAATGTTAGTGGGGTCGACAGTGCCATAATGCTCGATAATAATGGTTTTATATCAGAAACAAATGACACAAATATTTTTATAGTCATTAAAGGTGAAGTACACACTCCTACTGCCGATAGTTGCTTACCAGGAATAACTCGAAAAATGATTATTGATATAGCACAAAATGAGGGTATAAAAGTTCTAGAAAGGAACATTTCAATCTCTGAACTTTATTCAGCAGACGAAGTATTTACTTCTGGCACTATGGGTGAGATTACTCCTATTTTGGAGGCTGATGGAAGAATTATTAGCGAAGGGAATCAAGGTCCAATAACAAAAAAAATGCAGTTGCTACATTCAGAATATGCCTTTAAAAATGGTGAAGCAGTTCCTTTCCAAGAACCTGAATAATATTTAGTTTATAAATATTATAAAGATGACCTCTATAAAGGACCCCTCCTCTTACTAACCTGCTACCTCTTTCCAAACAAAAAACTTAGTTGCCACAATAAAGCTTAGAATTATCCATACGAATAAACCTAAGGTGTTTAAGTTGATCATCAACAAAGAAACTCCATCATTGGCTATATCTCTTAACCCAGTGGCAATAACACTTAAAGGGAGAATATGAGCAATCGGTTGTATCATATCGGGTAGAGAGTTAATCGGGAAAAAAACACCTGATAAGATTAGCTGAGGGAAAGTAAATAATGTCACAATAGGTCTAATGGCTTCTTGTGTCTTTGCAAGGCTGCCAAAACTAAATCCCAAGCAAAGAAAAATAAAACTTCCAATTACAATCATCCCGTAAAGTGATAAGAAACTACCCACTATTTTTATATCTAAAAGAAGTATCGCTAGACCAAGAACGACGGATAGTTGCATGAGAATAATTACAATTCTAGAAACTACAATTGAAATAATAAAATCCTGGGATTTTATGGGGGTTACAAATAATCTTTTTAAGATTCCTCTACGTCTGAATTCAACTATATTAAAACCACTACCAGCAATACTAAGATTCATGAGCATAAAAGCCAGTAATCCAGGTAATAAGAAGTCAACATAACGTTGGGGTCTTGATTTAACATCCTCTACCTCAATCGTGAACATAGGCTTTGTATTTCTTAGACTTCTCTCAATAGACAGCAAACTTTTACTAATGGCTTCTTTAATTGACCCAATTTGCCTTACTTGAGAAGCATCAAGTAATAGTTTTATCTCAGCAGTTTCATCAATGGAGTTAAAGCTTTCAGGAATGATAATGATAGCTGTTTGGTCACCCAAGAATAATTGCCGTTTAAGCTCATTCTCTTCGCCTTTGGTTACATTGAAAAGAGGTTCTTCTTCAACGAGCTCAGAAAACTCTTGAGATATGGTATTGCTCGAATTATTAACTAGACCTAAATTTATGGGCTCTGATTCACCTCCAACAAAAACAAATACACCCATAAAGATTAGAGGAAATAAAAGATTGAATATTATTGATTGACGATCCCTAAAAAATATTTTTAAAAATACTTGTGCTAAATGCATTTGCTTATTGGTAATCATTTTAATCTCTAAGCTTATGGTCTGTGAGGGCAAGAAATACATCTTCCAGATTACCTTTTAGAGTCTCTTGTATAGGTTCAGATGCATATTCATCAATTAAACCCTGAGGGGTATCTTCTGCAATCAATTTGCCTTTATCCATAATAGCAATTCGGTCACATAAACTCTCTGCCTCTTCCATGTTATGGGTAGTCAAAACTATAGTCATTCCTCCAACATTTAGCTCTCTTACAAGATTCCAAAGATTGCGTTTTGCTTGAGGATCTAAGCCTGTTGTTGGCTCATCAAGAAATAGCACCTTAGGATTATTAACTAGAGCACATGCAATTGAGAAGCGCTGCTTTTGCCCTCCAGACAATTCTTTTGGTTTCGCGCGCTCTTTAGGAAGTAAACCAACTTTCTCCAATAAGTTCTCTGTATTGATATCATTAGAATAAAGTTTGCCAAAAAGAATAAGAAGTTCAGATAGATTCAAGCTTTCAAAGTACTCATTAGCTTGGAGCTGTACTCCAATTATTTCTTTGATCTTAAATGCATTATTGCTTACATCTAATCCATCTATTAAAGCAGATCCGCCATTAATATCCTTAAGACCTTCAAGCATTTCGAGAGTTGTGGTTTTACCGGCTCCGTTAGGGCCTAGGATACCGTATATCTCACCCAATTTTATGTTAAATGTAATCCCATCAACTGCATTAAAAGAACCTTTCTTATTTCCAGGTAGAGGGTAGGTCTTGAGAAGATTTTTAACTTCAATAATATTCATAATTATTACCACAAGGCTTAAAGAAAGTCTGGCGTCCCCAGGGGGATTCGAACCCCCGTTGCCGCCGTGAAAGGGCGGTGTCCTAGGCCTCTAGACGATGGGGACCTAAGTCAATCTATGAGTAACTAGATTATAGGTGTGAAGTATATTGAAAAATAATCCTTCAATCCAACTTTAAAATTTCTATCTCGCCTAAATCTAGTTCTCTAATACCTTGTTCTATTTTGGATAAATCGCCAACTATAACCCAAGTCCATATACTGGGATCAATATATCTTTCAGCAGCAGCGTTTATATCATCTATGGTCATTGATCTATACTTTGTCGGAAGATTGTCTAGGAAATCATCTTCTCGATCAAAAGAAACAATACCTGATAAACCTGACATTAGTGACCCGAATGTTTCAAAATCCCCAATAAGACCGAGAGATAGATCATTAACTATTGCCTCAAGCTCTTCATTCTTAGCTGGATTAGATGACAGGTATTCATCATATTCCCGGATAATCTCTTGAATTGAATCCACAGTCTTATCGGTTTGAACAGGTGCGCTGACTAGCATAGGTCTCGGTCCCTTATATTGGGAAAGCCTCGTTCGAACACCGTATGACCAGCTTTTATCTTCCCGTAGATTCATATTCAATCTTGAAGTGAAGCTTCCACCAATAACGCGATTCATTAGATCTATATCAATCTCATCAGAGGTTCGCATACCTGGCATAAGCTGACCCGCGACTATCAATGACTGGACAGCTCCTGGTTTATCAATAAGAAACACTCTTCTTGAATCAGGTTCTTTATTGATTGTGTAATCAAGTTGGGCTCCCTTAAGCATCCTATTTTCAGGCCAAGATCCAAATTGGGCTTCAAGGGTTGGTAGAATTTCATCAAGGTTTGTATCACCAACCAGAATCAGAGTTCCATTACTTGGGACTATAAAACGGTTTTTATAGTTGATCAAGTCATCTCGGCTCATCCATTGAATTGATTCTCTAGTCCCGTTACCACTAAAAGGTTTTGCATAGGGATGATCTTCCCCATAAAGAATCTCAGGAATAAGATTCGAAACCATACCATTAGGTGTCGATAATGATTGATCAATTGCAGCTAACCATCTTATTTTCTTTCTATCAATTTCCTCTTGATCAAAGGTAGGCTCTGTAATGACCTCAAACATAATCTCTATTGATTCCTCAAAACTAGATTTGAGAGAAGAGATATTAATACTCGAACTATCTAACCCAGTACTGGTGTATAAATCTGTGCCCAACTCCTCTAATTGATCACTTAATTCTAGAGCATCAAAACTCTTACTTCCTTCTGTCAACATGGACATTGTAAAATTAGCTAAGCCTGGTTGCCCTAAAGGATCAGTGGCATGCCCAGATTTAATTTGAAAAGATAAATTAATCATCGGAACATCGTGTCGCTCAGCTAAAACAACTTCCAAGCCATTAGAGAGTTTTGCTCTTTGAATTTCTGGTAGATCTAGTTCAGGAAATTCTGTGGGAAAGGGAAGCTTGCTTCTATCGGCAGTAGACTCCGAGTTATAACTCCTATTCTCTTCTGGGATAACAGTTAAAACATAAGCACCATCCGTAAGCCAAATATTAGCGGTTTCTTTTATTTCTTTATTTGTGATCTCCATTATTCCGTTTATAAACTCAAGATATGCTCCAGGGTTACCTGAATAAACTTCTGAATAGGCTAGGAGGTCTGATTTTCCTCCAAATCCCCCTACTCTTTGCAAACCCTTTATCGACGAGGCACGAATAGATGTTTTAGTATTTTTGAGACGTTTAGCACTTGGTCCTTTCTTAATAAACTCACTCAAAGCATTATCCATTGCATCTTCAAGATCATCTAGGGATCTGCCGTTAGCCAAATCTACTGCGATCCAAAATTGTCCTGCTATTTCTCGATCGTAATAAAAGGCAGACACGCTTGTTGCTAATTGTCTCTTATAAACAAGCTCTTGATATAAGGCTGAATTCTTTCCTCCAGTAAGTAAACTTGCCAATAACTCAAAGTGGGCATGTTCTGGAGATCCTATCTCGGGAGTGTTCCAAACTTTATAAATTCTTGCATTGGGAACTCGGTCGTACATAATTTCCCTTTTTTCACCAGATCTTTTAGCAATCCATTTTTTCTTCTTTATCGGTGATGGACCTGGAGGGATGTCTCCAAAATACTTGGTGACAATTTTTTTAGCTTCATCCACATTGATATCACCCGCAAGAGATAGTACCGCATTGTTTGGGCCATAATAAGTTTTAAACCAAAGTTGAACATCCTCTAGAGTTGCAGCATTTAAATCCTCCATAGAGCCAATTGTGGTCCAAGAATAAGGATGGCCTACAGGAAAAGTTGCTCCTAATAAGTGTCCCATGCGATCAGATTCCATCCATAAAGCAAGATCAAGAGCTGGTGTGGGCACATTTTCAAAATAATTGGTTCGATCATTATTTGTGGTTCCATTCATATTAGTTGCCCCAACTTGCTGAAAGGGTCCAAAATACTCATTGTTATAATTCTCTGTGCCATTAAACATTAAGTGCTCAAATAGATGAGCAAAACCAGTTTTTCCAGGTAGTTCATCCTTAGATCCCACGTGATACCAAACATTAACTGCGACCACAGGGATTTTTCTGTCTTCATGAACAATAACTCTAAGCCCATTAGGAAGAGTAAATTTATCGTATTTAATATCTGGCAGTTCCTCTGAAGCTATAACCGGTAGAGGTAAAAATACAATCATTAGATAGAGAAAATATTTCTTAAAAATAGTCATAATAATCTTTTTGTTTTAATTATAAATTCATGAAATGATATAAGCATTGGAAGGGAAATGAAACTTGATTTAAAGATAATTACAATTTGTTCAGTGTTGCTGTTCTATAACACAGTGACAATGAGCAACTCATCAGATACTTTCTCAAATTCTATAGATAATCTTTTTGAAAATAGAAGTCTCAAGCCAGGTTGTGCTGTAGGTGTTATTGAGGATGGTAAATATATTCATAAACGTGGATATGGCTATGCCAATCTTGAGCATGAAATTAAAATTGATGCAGACACAATTTTTAGAATTGGTTCAGTCAGCAAGCAATTTACCACCATGGCGATCGCAATTCTTGAAGAGAAAGGATTGCTTTCATTTGAGGATGAAATGAAGACACATATACCTGATCTAATTGACTACGGTGAAAGAGTTACCATTAACCAAATGATTCATCACTTCAGTGGATTGGGTGATTATGAATATATGGATTATCCAGGTCGGTTCAAAAATGCAATTGACGAGGAATTTAGATGGGGCAATGAAGACTATCTAACCAATGATGAATTTCATACGATGATCAAAACTTTACCACTGATAAGGAAACCTGAAAAAAAATTCTGGTACAGCAATACTGGCTATGTGTTACTGGCACTGGTGGCACAAAACGTCAGTGGCTTAAGCCTTAGGGAATTATCAGATCAGGAAATCTTTTCTCCATTAGGAATGGATAAATCTTTCTTCAATGATAATGTGAATTTACCCTTTAAAAACAGGGCTGATGCTTATTCACCAGTCAAAGGGAGTCCTGGAACATATAGAATTAACGTCACTAACCTAAGTTGGGTAGGTGACGGGGGTGTTTATACTTCACTGAATGACTTTATAAAATGGGATCAAAACTTCTACAACAACAGGTTGGGTAAAGGTAGTCCCTCTTTAATAGAAACCATGGAAAAAACCTATTCCCAGACAAAAGCAAAAAAAAGAAATCAGAAAATGATTAATGAGCAAGAAAATGAAAAAACCTATGCTTTTGCTCAAAATCTTGCTTATTACAATGGCTATAAACGATGGTCACATTCTGGTTCTTGGGTTGGATGGTTAGCTCATTATGCAAGACTGCCTGAAATTAACTTTTCTACCGTTGTGTTTTGTAACACCAATGAAATCGATGCAACTATTATTGCAGACGAAATCATTGATCTTTATTTTGAGACTAGAAAAAACTAGTTATTAAAAGGCGCTCTTTCCGGTTAAAGCACGACCAACAGCTAACTGATGGATAGTTTCAGTACCCTCATAGGTAATAACACTTTCGAGGTTCAACATATGTCTGATTGGAACATATTCTGCACTGATACCCGATCCTCCAAGCATATCTCTACAATCTCGAGCTACGTCTAGAGCCATTCTTACATTATTCCATTTTGCTAGAGAAACTTGTGTTGGGTTCATTTTTCCCTCATCTTTTAATTGCCCCAACCGGTGAGATAACAACCCAGCGTTTGTTATTCGCCTCTGCATGTCAGCCAAGCGTATTTGGATAGCTTGATTTTCATCCAAGGCTCTATCAAATAAAACTCTTGTTTTAGTGTATTCAATTAACTCGTCAAGACAAGCTTCAGCAGCTCCTATGGCGCCCCATGAGATGCCGTATCGAGCTTGAGTTAAGCAACTCAAGGGGCCTTTCAGGCCAATGACTTCGGGCAGCATATTTTTATTAGGAACCCGAACATTATCAAGAAACAATTCAGAAGTAACCGATGCCCTTAGTGAGAACTTATTATCAATTTCATTTGCAATAAAACCAGAAGTTGATGTTTCAACTAGGAAGCCCCTGATCCCATCTTCTGTGTTAGCCCAAATTAAAGCAAGATCTGCTATCGAACCATTAGTAATCCACATTTTCGAACCGTTAATTACCCAATCATCGCCGTCTTTCTTTGCATGGGTCTTCATATTAGCTGGATCGGATCCGCCTTGAGACTCAGTTAAACCGAAACAACCGATAGCTTCTGCCTTAGCTAATTTTGGTAGCCATTCTTCTTTCTGTTCTTCGCTACCAAATGTAAAGATGGGATACATCACTAGACTGCTTTGCACAGAAACAAAGCTTCTCACCCCACTATCACCTCGTTCAAGTTCCTGGCATATCAAACCATAACTAATAGAATTCATGCCAGCACAGCCATAACCCTCTATAGAACTTCCAAGAAGGCCAAGTTCTGCAATCGGCTGTATTAACTGTTTAGGGAATGAGTGGCTCTCAAAACATTCCTGAATAATGGGTTTAACATTCTCATCAACGAATCGAGAAACATTATTCCTCACAATTTGCTCTTCTTCACTTAGGAGAGAGTTAATATCAAATAGATCGATACTCATTACCAAAAACCTATGTGCTTATAATATTTTATGTTTACCCTGAAGGATCTCTCTGAACATTCTCCAGTCACCTATAAAGCTATAAAAAGGATATTTAAAGGTAGCTGGTTTATTTTTTTCAATAAAAAAGTGGCCTACCCAAGCCCAAGAATAACCTGATAATAAAGCATAGAATAAATACTTTGGCTCACCAGAGAAAATCATGAGGAGAATAAAAACAAGAGATAACCAAGTCCCTATAAAATGGAGGAGCTTGTTGTATTTATTCTTATGTTCATCAATATAAAAAGGATAAAACTCTTCAAAACTAGTAAATTCACTTTTCATAGAATCTATTCTATCACATGATTATGTATTGAGTTTATCGGCTAAACTCAATAAAAGATTCTCTGTGGTTTCCCAGTCAATACAGGCATCAGTGAGAGAAACTCCATACTTTAGGTTATCTGTTATTTTTTGATTGCCTTCATGAATATTGCTTTCCAGCATCATCCCAATGATTGAATCATTACCATTAACAACCTGATTAATGCAGTATTTAGCAACCTTTGGTTGAAGTGTGTAGTCTTTATTAGTGTTCCCGTGGCTGCAATCAACCATTATGCGACCAGGAAGATTTTCTTTTTCTAAACTTTTCTCACACGCGCCAAGGCTTCTCTTATCATAATTGGGTTTGGCTCCACCTCTGAGAACAACATGAGTGTATTTATTTCCTTTAGTTTCATAGACAGTAACTCGCCCTCCCTCATCAAGTCCAAGAAAATGATGGGACTCTCTTGAAGATTTTATAGCATTGATTGCCACAGATAGTGATCCATCTGTTCCGTTCTTAAAACCAACTGGTGTAGATAAGCCACTTGCCATCTCTCTATGTGTTTGAGATTCAGCGGTTCTAGCTCCAATTGCTGTCCAACTGGTTAAATCACCTAAATACTGAGGCATAATTGGATCTAGTGCCTCAGTGGCCACGCCAAGACCCATTTCATTGAGCTGAATCATCAATGACCTCGCAATATGAACACCTTTATCAATTTGAAATGTATCGTCTATATTAGGGTCATTAATTAATCCTTTCCAACCAGTTGTAGTTCTTGGTTTTTCAAAATAAACCCTCATTAAGATCAAAAACTTATCTTCTACCGCCTTTGAAAGTTTTGTTAAACGTTTTGCGTAATCAATAGCTAAGCTGGTGTCATGAATTGAACACGGGCCCACCACGATAACTAGTCGATCATCTTTACCATCAAGGATCGACATTAAACTGTTACGAGTTTGCAAAACAGTCTTTCTGGCAGACCTACTTAAAGGCAGGGTTGCCTTGAGCGCTTTTGGCGAAGGCAATTTCTCCTTCGCAACAACATTTATATTATGTATCTGTTCTCTCATTCAATTAACAATCATGTTTATATGTCTTTTAGGGCTGAACAGTGTAATAAAACAAAAAAAATAAATATATCAATAATTAGTAAATTATTTATTACTGGTCAAGGCGAATTAATTGCTGACTGCACATATAACCAGGGGTCCCAGCGATAGAACCGCATGGATATGAACCTGCACCACAATAGAAAATATCTTCATAATTGAAGAAGCCGTAGAAATTATTTTCCGGATCAAATGAAAATGTTCGATCAAAATACATCTGCTTGTGAGTTAAAGCTATATGATCAATATTGCCCTGAGGAAAATAAAAAGTTTCCTGTAAATTTTTAGGGGTAACGAGATTAGTCCAAATGCAATCTTCAGGGTTTAAGATATTTTCAAAGAGTTTATCTTGTATTTCTTCGCTGACTATTGATAAATCTTCACCTCGTTTATCGAGTGACAAATTCTTAAAAAACACGGCAATCCTGTCATGATTTAGATTTTTATTCATTTTCTTAGAAGCGGCACCCTCGCAATAGATCTGCATGAAGCCAGGCACGTAGTCAACCCCTTGATCACAGACACTCAGTGTGGCTTGTTCAAATTCCTCAAGTGTTTCGACTGAAAAAATAAATCTAAAACTCGCATCAGAATCAGGGTGATCAATATTATGCTTCCACTGAATGGGTTGTTTAAAAAGAAGGTTCAATTTACCGCTACTTCCCAATAATTTCTTATCACTGACTTTTTCTATATGCTCCGAATTATTTACTAATTGAGATGCGGTAAGAGGATCTGTTGCGAATATTAATTGATCAAAGATTTTTTTCTCTTCTCCAGTTGGAGAAATAAAATTAACTCTCTTGGTTTTTGTATCGACATTTAAAACTTTAGAAGACGTATAAAAATTAACTCCTAAGGCTCTATTTATTTTCTCCAACTCTTCAGTTACCTGCCATATACCCTCATAAACAAACCCATAGTAACCACTAAATATAGACCCTGAATCCATAATTGGTATGGTTAATGCAGATGATTTTTCTCGAATAGAGACCGGACCACTTTCAGCAACAGTCATGGCCATATAAATCTTCGCTTTATCGCTTGTAAAGTAATGATCCAAAAGATTTTTTGCATCGCCTGTTATCCAGAGATTAGTGAGCGCTTCACCTAAAATTGATCTGGCATCTTCAAGATTTGGTGTCACAGCATCTCGATAACCAGTTTGCAGAAAATCAATCACCCTGGATTCATCTTCCCTGAAAGCTTCTATATTGCCCTGCTCACCCCACTTATCTCTGAGTTCCCTATCCAAATCCTTAGGGTTACGATAAATTATTGTGGGTTCTGAATCGTTTGGAAAAAAAACCAATTTTGGGGATTCTGGAACAAAAGTTTTTAATTTCTTGCTCAGTCCCGTTTCCTCAAAAATAAAACGTTGCATTAGTCCGAGAACAGAAGCGCCGGATGCGTATCGATAATCTTTTCCAGCAAGTGTCACTGTTTCTGATGTGCAGGCACCTCCGACCTTAGCCTTCGATTCTATGATTGAGACTTGGTAACCGTTACGCTGAAGATAATTTGCAGCTACCAACCCGTTTATACCGGCACCAATAATGATTATTTTTCTAGACATAAAACACAACGATTGTTAAACAAATAATAATCAACCAAAGAATCAATGCAAAAATAATTGGTCGAATCGATAAATCACGAAGAGTGTTTAAATCAAATTTTAAGCCGATAAAGAATAGCCCTAATAAAAAGAGAGTATTGCTCATTTTTTTCAAAACAAATAGTGCGTCTTGGTTAAAATCGATAAACGATCCTAGCAGAACAAAACCGAGAAAAAATAAAATAAAATAAGGCAATTCATACTCAGCTTCTTGGCTCTTAAAATAAAGGCTAAATAGAATCACGGTTGGAAAGATCCACAGTGTTCTTCCTAGTTTTATTACACTTGCATAGACCACTGACTCTTCACCGTAGATACTTGATGTCCCTATCACAGAGGCTGTGTCATGAATTGTTAAAGCTGCAAAAATCCCAAATTCACTCTCGGTCATCCCTAAAAAATGCCCTAAGTAGGGAAACATAACGATGGCAATAAGATTTAATAAGAAAATAAGACTAATGGATGATACCAATTCTCCAACTTTTGATTTAATGATTGGAGCCAAAGCAGCCATGGCTGTGCCGCCGCAAATGGCGGTTCCTGCAACCAAAAGAATGAGATGATTTTTTGGAACCTTCAATAATTTTCCAATCACAAATCCGATCAGAAAAATAAATAACACATAGATTGAGACAAGTGGTAAATAATCAACTGTGATTTCTGATACTGAACTCAGAGAGATAGTTCCCCCCAGGAAAACAATCCCGGCTTTTAAGTAATTTGTACCATTAATCTTCGGAGCAGATAAAGAGAACTTTTCGTTGATTACAGAAAAAAAGATACCCAAGATTAAACTAATCGCTGCCTGTCCAATCACCAAAGATAGCGATATAAAAAAAGCCAATAAGAAATAAATCATTAAAACTAAAAGCTCTCTTTATAAGGTCTTAAATCGATTTCCTGAGTCCAAGCTGTATTGTGTTGACGGTGCAAATTCCAATAATTTTCTGCAATAGCATCAAGATCTAAAAGGCCATCCTTTCCTAAGCCTTCTGCATACTCTGGGAAGCCTTTAACAACTTTGTCGCCATTGATGACCCCGTCAATAATGACATGAGCCACATGAATACCTTGCGGTCCAAACTCTCTTGCCAAGGATTGGGATAACATTCTTAAGGCGCCTTTACCAGAAGCAAAGGCAGAGAACCCTGCTTTTCCTCTAATCGAACCCGATGCTCCTGTAAAAAGAAGTGATTGACGCCTTGCAACCTCTGACTGTTCAAGCATTAAACGAATGATTGCTTGTGAAGTCAAAAACCCTCCAAAGCAGAGAACCTCCCACATTGAAGTAAATGTCTCTGCTGTCACGTCCAAAAATTTTTGTGGAAGATTATTGC
>LULT01000022.1_pt1 | contig 25185 bp, 27 predicted proteins | sample 728141 | NCBI WGS metagenome assembly LULT01 (sample SAMN03860282, study PRJNA289734) | marine metagenome | biome: seawater column; feature: ocean; material: water; isolation source: Red Sea water column Station 108 - depth 100m | place: Saudi Arabia: Red Sea | collected 2011-10-15 | depth 100 m | reverse complement strand
TACATCGATGAATATGATTTCTCCTAACTGGAGACCAGTTGATGTTATATCATATATCTCTGATAAGGTTGTTAGGAAGAAGCAGGGTAAGGGTAAGGCATCTAAGAAGAAAGGTAAGAAAGTAATACAGTCTGGGTTCTTATTCTATGAGACTAGACAAGGATTTAATTGGAGATCTATTGATGATTTGTGTGAACAAGATTCTCTAGCAACTTTTAATTACACTCAAAAGAATATTAGTGATAATGATCCATATACACAGTGGTCTAATATTGAGCAGTTGTCATTCCCTGATAGAACTAATCATCTAGAGAAGATGAGGACAGGTTTATATAAGACTGTTACTTATGGTATGGTTGTAGATGCAATGACAGAAAGTGCTGCTATTAACCCAGCTTTGAGTAGTAGTGGTGTGTTTGATAGGTTCCAAGAGTTAGGTAATAAGTTTACTGCTGCTATGTCCTCATTTGGTTCTAAGCAGTTGTCTACAGAACAGTTCTCTAAGTACCTATCTGATAGTAAAGCTGCTGGTACTAGTACTTTCTATGGTCCTAATGGTGATAGTAAATTTGATTGGTCAAAGTATGCTGCTAACCTTAACTTTGGTAAGTCTGAGAATCAAGTAGCTTTAGCAGAGAAGAAGAGTAAACCTGCAGGAACCGTACAGGGACCTAGGGTTATGCATATCGGAGAGGTAACTGATCTTGCTTCTACTCTAGAGAAGGGATTTGCTTTTGATAAGAATCTTATTGAGAAGTTTGAGAAAGATTATCCTACTCGTACGAAGTTTAGGATACTACCCAAATATAAGAATCAGAGTGCTAAAGCAGCTAATGGTGGTGCAGATGATGCTCCTGATAATATAGTGCTTGCAGGTGCATATGCTGCAGCTCGGTTCGCACTACTCAAGACTCACGTGATGAATATTACCATACCAGGTAACACAGCATTGTATGCTGGTGGTGTCATTAAGACTAGGATACCTGAGTCAGAGGAAACTAAGAGTGGTAGACTAGAGATGGATAAAAAATTCTCTGGTAGATATTTGATCTCAGGACTCAAGCACATCTATAAGAAAGAGGGTGTCACCACTGAACTTTTCTTATGTCGTGATTCGCTACCAACATCAGCTTGACAAAGGTCTAAAGAATAAATATAATTGTCGAATAAAGCGAAAGAACAATGAGTGAATTCGGAGAAAATCCACAAGCTAAACGAACTCACGATCTAGATCATGAAGTTTACATTGATCCAAAGGATCATAAAGAGCATACTAATCATGGTATGCATGAGTATTCTGAAGATGATCTCAAGAACGTAACAGCTAACTACGAAGAGTATCATAAGAATGATGAGCCTGAGACAGGTATAAATGATTATCATCTAAGACATCAGGACAAGCAGTTAGATCAATATTGCGATAACCATCCAGACGCATTTGAGTGTAGAGTATACGATGAATGATAGGTGAATACATTGATATTGATGCTGCCTACAGTTTTATAGGAGGTGGCATAATCGACCCAAATGTGGTCGATGGCGTGATTGACTTTTGGAATGATTGTGACTATCTTAATAAAGAAGATGGTCATGTAGGTGGTTACACTTCAGGTGTAGCCAACGGTCCAGATAAAAAAGTCAAAGAGTCAAGAGACCTGACTATTCCTAGGTACATTAAAGATCCTAGAATATGCAGGTATATTGATGAGCTTGCAGATGTTACTACAGCATACTGTGAGAATTATCCAGTACTAAAGAATGTCAAATGGGATTTGATATCGGATTTTAATATCCAATGGTATCCCAAGGGTGGTGGGTTTCATGCATTACATTGCGAAAGATCAGACGCACATCCACAATGCTGCAATCGTATGGTAGCATGGATGACATATCTCAATGATATAGAAGAGGGTGGAGAGACATATTTTAAACAACAAGAGTGTAAGGTAAGACCTAAGAAGGGATTGACTTTACTTTGGCCAGCAGACTGGACTCATTTCCATAAGGGAATTCCAGCACCCAATGAAGAAAAAATGATTATTACAGGGTGGTATGAACATGTCATTTGATAAGTTAATACTAGGTCACTACAATAATAAACGACAGGCATATAGTAATCCAACTAACTGGCCACAGGTTCATATTCTCTACACCAAGATCAAATCTAATGTCTTGGAACTGAAGCAGTGGTATAATTATGAGGGTGAAGACAAACCATATAGACATTATCATATTACTATTAATTACCAGACACATGACACTGCATATACCAGAGCACATAATTTATTGACAGATACACCTGGATGTGAGATGCAATGGGGATACTTTGGTACGTGGTGGTTTGGTAGTGTTAAGGGTGAATGTATTGTACCTAAACCAGATGGTGACACGTATGTTGTTAGTGATATACAGTTTGATGGTGATATGTATCTATCACGTGACACTGGATACTACTGTAGGAATGATAAATTTGCTTGGGGTAAGGAGGAGGGTGAAGGAATGTTTTCCTTTACTAGACTAAATAATGGCAGGAAACTAGACTACACATTATAATGTTAGGATCAAAAGCTGATTTCGCTGGAAGAGATGGTTTCGCCTGGTGGATCGGTGAAGTAGAAGACCATATGGATCCCAGTCAATTGGGACGTGTGAAAGTTCGTATCATTGGTTGGTATACTGGTACTAAGACCGATTCAGATGGTAAGAACCAGTATCTCCAAGAGTTACCCACTAAGGATTTGCCATGGGCAACCGTACTTCTACCAACTGATAGACCCCAGACTAAGAATGCTGGATCTACTACTGAACTACAACCTGGTGCACAAGTATTAGGTTTCTTCATGGATGGTGAAGAAGCACAACTTCCTTGTGTCTTGGGTGCATTCCGTGGTTTCCGTCACTCTGAGAACAGTAACTCTTCAGGTTCTAGTGGTAGAGAGCGTGGTGCTCCTAAAGAAATGGCAAGGACTGTCTTTGCAGATCCTAAAATTGCTGATCAGAACGCAACAGATACACCACAACAGAAAGGACAAGATAATCAAGATTCATTAGGTGGTGCACCATTTGTTAAAGCACAAGGTCAACAAAGTGGTGGTGCTACTGGTGGAGAGGAAGCATCTAAGGGTGCAATCTCTCGTGGTGAAGCAGAAACACCATTTAATGTGTACACTAACCCCATAGGTCCACCATCTATGGAGGGTGGTATTGCTGATGGTACTACAGGACCTGCTAATGAAGGATTCACCAAGGATCTCAAGCGTATGCTCACTGAGATTGGTGTTGAGGTTGGTGGGTTAGCACGTAATGCATCTAGTGGTGACTTCATGTCCACCATTACTGGTAGAGTTATAGAAGGTAAGAACATACTCAACCAGTTATCTAACGTTACTAACTTCCTGACTAATGCTATCAGTGGTATGCTTGCACCTCTTAAGGAGCTAGCAGCAAGAGTCATTCAGATGTTGATTGATAAGATCTTACAGGTTCTTTCTAACATCCTACCTGTTGTTGTTATTACTCTGATTGGTGAGATACTACAGTTAATATTTGCATTATTCTGTAAACCTACTCCAGAGTGGGTGATGATAATGGGGAATATAATGGGGTACATATCGTCGTACCTGAACTCCCTATTCAGTAAGGTAATGGATTTCATCGCTGAGATGGAGTCTAGAATTCTTGACACCGTTGATAAGATGATGTCTGGTATTCAGAACAGCATCTGTAAAGCGATGTCAGCAATCAATAAGGTTGCGAATTTTATTATTACAGCAATTAACACCGTTAAAGCACTTAAAGAACTTGCTGATGGTGTTCAGTCTATCTTCTCTATTGACTTTACTAAGTTAGACTTTAAATCAATCCTTAAGATCCTTAAGGCAATACTCGCACTGATAGCGGGGATGAAAGATTGCGGTAGGAAGAGTCGAAAACCGAAAGCCACAGGGTGGCTCCCTCTATTAGGAACCACCCAGTGCGAGGATATAGATGATGCTCTCCAAGGTCCAGGTGGAGGAGACTATAGTAGTTGTCCACCATCAGGTCAGGCAAATCCTAAGGGTACCTTCTTTGATAATTTCTTCCAGAACGTTAATCCGTTCTTGATGGAAACTAAGATGGCACTCAATGGATCTAAAGAGATCAATGATGCTACTCCTGGTAAGGAGAAGAGAGTTATCCAAGGTCCTGGTGGTGTAAGTAGTTTTGAGGATAAGAGAGGTAATAAGCATACCAATAATCCTAACAATGAAACTAAGATTATTGGTCGTGACCAAGTAACAAACGTTAAGAACAATAAGGTTGTAACTGTTGAGGGTGACTACTACCTCAAGGTTATGGGTGATTATCACATTGAGGTCTCTGGGTCTATCAACCAGCATGAGTCTAATGGTCCTGGTGCCAAGGCAACAGATGCTAATGGTGGATTTGCTAGTGGTCAGAAGTGGGATGATCAAAAGGATCTACCAGATGCAGCAGGAGATTATCAGATTTATACATCACCAGATGTCACTCCAGAAGAGTATGACAAGATGAGTGATGATGAGAAGACACAATACTATGCATCTAAGAGTGCGTCTGATGCTGCATCACAAGCAACAGCACCATTAAGAGAAGAGACTGCTAGTCAGACTGCTAAGAAATTTAATGAATTGGCAGCAAAGAATGCTGCTGGTGATGGTAAGGAGCATCCAACTCCTAAGTTTAATACTGAAGTTGGAGAAAGAGAAGTTAAATCAGTAAGAACAACTGCTGGTGACACTGACTGGAACTTCCAAGGTGACTGGAAGGTACAAGCAGCACGTTTTAACTTCACTGCTATTGAGGCAATCAACCTAAAAGCACAAGAGATTAACCTATCTGCTGGTGGTATTACTAACGAAGCAACAGGTGAGATCATTAATGAAGCGAACTGGATCAGTTCTTTCCTTAATTGTGGTAGGTTTGATATTGTTGGTATTTTCCAGATGATGCCTGTCCTTACTGGTCAGTTTAGTATTGTTAAGGGATCTATCGTGGACGTGGCAATGGACACTCCATTCCCAGGAACAGCTCCACCTGCACAGGTTAGGATGACCTTAGGTACATCCATGCCATCTGCTATGGCAGACATAATCGTAGGATCCAGTGCAGGTGCACACATCACTTTGATCGGAACTCCTACAGGAGGTATCGGAGAGGTTGTCACAGGAGCAAGTGGTGCTATAATAAACCAAGTAACTACTGGTGTCGTAGCCATGAGTACTGGTGTGGGTGCCGCATGGTTCGGATGTGGACTCGGACCTACCTCAGTCTTCGGACTACCTGTCATGCTTAATTAATTAAACTATGTCTGATGAAATCGTCGATTATGTTGACCATGCCTTCATAAATTTTCCCAGGAGAAAAATCACCCTGAGGGATCAGGATGGATATGAGGCAGAAGTAAGGTACAAGTTTGATTCTGATGGATCATACAGTTTCGCAGAGACTGTGGATATCCTGAAAGAGTACTTGGACAACGAAAATGAAATTACCTTTATATACTGATGAGCAATCTTATTGAGGTCTCTGTAGAGGAGATTAAAACAAATCTTGACTTTCTCTTGACATTAATGGAAAGAGGTCATACAATCAAGATAATTCAGGAAGGCAAACAGAGTATTATCATGTCGCCTCTACCAGAGTTCGTCAATAAGTACGAACAAGAGGAGTTACCTGATATACCTATGCCTGCCGATTGGAAACCAGACCCAGTTGGAGTACAGACCTATGTCACAGAAACCCTCACAGAAATGCAGAAAGAACTTGACGATGGACATCAAGATGTACTTCAGTGAATGGGATCATATGTGGCATTGGACACTTGTTGGATATGAGGACGCATCAGCGATACATACTAGTAAATCTCTTGATATCAGTACAGCACTGAATGATATTAAGGAGAGAATCGCTGTGATGATGGATGATGAAGCTAAAAATTACCGCTGAATACTGCATCTTAGATTATATGGACGGTCATGAGGGTATTGTACTCCTCCATATGATTAATTGCATTCCATTTACATTCGATGATGAGGGTTTCGACACTACTGACGAAGAGATTATTACAAAGGCAGTTAATAACCCAAAAATCACTATAGAGGACTTATATCGTTGGTCTTCCTACCTTATAGAGGAGGAATGTCACCCTATAATGTTCGAAATGTCACCATTAATAGAGAATTATGAGGACGTACCCAACTAAATAGTTCATGCAAATACGATTATGGTACAATAAAGATATGGGGCAGTGGCGATGGTCCCTCATCGATCACCAACTTCATCAAGAGTCAGGTCAACAACCTGTGCTTAGGGATGCCATGGGTGATATTGCAAACACAGTAGAGTATTTAACAGAAAAGTATGACGACACGGAGATGGCACAAGAGCTGGAGAGAAGAGTACAAGGGTATGAAAGTACTCAATGCATACCAGACTGATCTTCTAGAGAATGGACCTAAGAGTCTTTCTCAATCTTGGGTGTTGCAAGCAATGTATGTTGACTGGAAGCGAAAAACTGGTAATATAGATCCAGAACCACCGAATTGCCAATCAAGTTATTCGGAACTAAACAAACGCATTGAGGAAGGATTTTATGATGACGCAAACGACCCATACGGGGGACATTAAAGTGGCAGGTACACATGATAATGAACAGTATCTGAAGAATTATCTAGAATCTCCAGGTAATATTGTTGATAAGCGAGAAAGAATGAATCGCTTAAGTGAAATTGTAGGAGATTATCTCACTGATGAAACCCTTGATGCACGTCATACATACGAAGAAATTCTCCAAGAAGTGAACTTTTGGATTAAGTATCATTCCGATCATGCAGATAAAGCGAGAAAGCTTCGTAGTCTCCTCATGGGAGAGAGGGATTTGACGTTATAAATAACTTGGAATACCGTAGATAGTGAATAGTGGGAACCAAGAGAATATCACAACTTGAGACTATTGCTGACGCATTGGTGACTGGAGAAGCAGTTCTTCCCATTGTTATCTCAGATCCACTGATCCCCAATAGGAAATCAAAAGTCAATCAACTTTTTAGGTCAGTTTCTGCAGGCAGTCAATCTGCTCCAGGACTGGCTTTTGACTTGGATAGAGATACTGGAGTATACCAATCAGCAGCAGATGAAATTGGTCTGACATTTGGTAGTGCATCAATCTATAATAGTCGCAACTTAAACAACGACGGGTCATCGACCTTACAGGTTCGTGCAGTTGATACAGCAGCAGCAAATGCTAGTGTGGAAATAGTTCCACAGGGTAGTGGATACTTTACCGTAAATGGTACTACAGAGCTAACTGATACAAACTTTTACCTTGCTGGTGACCAGAACCCTGCCAAAAAGGTAACATTTAACGTTGATACAGTTTCCACTGCTGGTGGTACTCGACGATTTGATATGCCTAGCGTTGGTGCTAATACATCTACGACAATAGTTGCATCAGATACTTTTCAGACTTTAACGAATAAGTCTATTATCATTAAAGATAATGATTTACAGATTACTGGTTCTACTGATGTTGCTAAGATAGCAAAGTTTGAGTGTGACGCATGGTCAGCACCAGGTCAACACATTTATCGTTTACCTGACTATGGTACTACGGTTACACAGTCAACGTTGCTTGATGACTTGACTGAACAAGACTTATATAATAAGAATCACGTTAACCCTAAGTTTTCTGGTACTCCATCTACTGATCCTAATAATCCTACTAAGTACATCATCTTTGATCAATCATTATTGACATCAAATAGAACTGTACAATGGCCAGACTTAAATGTTAAGGTTGTTGGTGAATCGTCTACACAGACATTAACTAACAAGATCTATAAGGGTGCTATCTTTGAGGATAGTGCAGATGCAACTAAGAAGATTACATTTAACTTAGTTAACCTTAATGCTAACACAAACCTACAATGGACCTTCCCAGAAGGTACTGTTGCAGAACCACTAAATAATGGCATAGATTCTAACGTCATCGTAGCAGAGAAAGCAACGCAGACTCTTGCTAACAAAACGATGGAGTATATGAAGATCAATAACCCTGATGAGGTTAACGGTCTTGTCACCATTGATGCTTCTAATATAACTGAGCCAGTCTCAATTAAATTCCCAGGAGCAGACGCTACACTATTATCTACTAACAACATCGAAGCGGTGGGTGTTAGTTTTGGTGGTGCTATCAGTGCACCTTCTCTCGGAGGAAGACTCCGTTTGCAATCATTCTTCCAAGCAGGTTGGTAATTAAACAATGACAGCAGCAGGACGCTTAGCCGCAGCAAAACCAGTGGCTACAACAAATACGAAACTTTACGGTACTGACATTAACAACACTGGGGCAGTAGTTTTTTCTGCTACTAATCAGTCTGGTTCTGGTGTTAGTTATCGTGCAGCAGTTCGAGACTATAATCAGATAATTACGTTGGACGGAGATGAATCGTCGAGTACTGATGATAGTAAGAAATATGAGTTTACTAAGGGTAATGCCTTTGCAAACTACAAATTAACTATAGAACCTGGCATTCAGTTTAACGAAGCAACTCCAGGTGCTGATATTGCTACTACTGATGGTAGTATTGCTAAATTGTTAGATGTTTATAAGTCTACTGATACAATTCAGCGTTATTTAAAGGTTGCCAAAATCCTGCAAACTGAAGGCGACAGTGAGAATGTAACAGGTTCATTTACTATTGGTGAAACTCTTACTGGTGGTTTTTCTGGATTAACTGCTACACTTCGTGCTTATGAAGCAACTACTGCTGCCATTTATGCAGAAGTAGCAGATGTTGCAGCAAATGCTACTGTTGTTAACGTATCAAGAAACACAGGTCTTGCTGATGGTGCAATGTTGATGATCGCAATTGACTCTGTTTCTGCAACTGAGATTATCGAAATCGATCCTACTGGTATTAACGTTGCTAATAATCAACTGACTGTTACTCGTGGTGTTCTTGGTACAACTGCTTCTGTTATCCCTGCTGGAGCATTTGCTAAATCATACATTGACTCTGCAACCACAAGTACAATTGACGAGTCTGGAACATTTGCTGCTGGTGATACTACACTAACTATTGCAGATGCTACTGGATTCCTATCAGGTGCATTTATTCAGATTGGTAACGAGATTCTTCAGGTTAGTGAGGTTGCTGGTAATGACTTAACTGTTGTACGTGGACAGTATGGTACATCTGCTGTTAACCATAACGATGGTTCTGCTATTACTCAACTAACAGATGCTGGTGATTATTATCTAAACTTCTTTACTGAAGGTGAAACCCTTACTGGTGGCACTAGTTCTGCTACTGTAGCATTAAGCTACTCACAAGGTTCATCTGATATCACTAATGTTGATAAATTCATCTATGCAGAGGGATCTGCAGGTGGTGTGTATGAATTACCATTAAGCCCTGAGATGGAGGTGGAGCGTACTATTAGATATCACCAAACAGATGCTAGTAACACTGGTCATCCGTTTAGGTTATCAGAAGAAATAGATGGTACGCAGGGTTTAACTGGTACAGAGTATACAACTGGTGTAACGAAAGTTGGTACTGCTGGTCAAGCAGGATGTTATCTAGAGATTGCAATCACTGCTGCCACTCCGCTGACATTAAACTCTTATGCTGAACCTGCTGTAGCTAACACTGCTGATGCTAATGCTGGATATGGTTGGGCTATTACTACAGTATTAGAACCATTCTATAAAGACATATACATCTATGCTGTGAAAGGCAAAGCATTTGCTGCTGCATCACAGTTTACGATTGGTGCTACAACATATACTATTGATGCTGGTGGTGTTACACCTGGTTTCTATGGATATGTTCATGATTGGGATGCTGATAGAAATGTTCTAAAGATATCACTAGATGAAGGATCTCCTGCGGTTGCTGTAGGTGACAATCTATACGACAGTGTTACTGAAGTTGATGGATCACGTCGCTGGACAGAAGTTGTATCAGGTAAAGCACAGACTCTAGGTAGTATTGGTGCTGCTGATGGTTCTAGAACAGCAGGAACATATAATGGAATTTTACCTACTGGTGGTTCAGGGTCAGGTCTTAAGGTTAATGTTGTTGTTGATGGATCTGGTGCTGCCACTGTTACATTGGTCAATGGTGGTAAGGATTATGCTGCTGCTGAAACACTAACTGTCACTGACGCTCAACTCGGTGGTGGTGGTGCTGCAAACTTAACGTTTAATGTAGCAACTATTGGTACTGGTGACGCTGCTGGTGCTACTACATTAGTGTATTGTAATGCTGAAGATTGGTTTGCTTATGATAAAGCGATTGCAGCAAATGCTACAGATCGAATTACTGGAGTAGTAGTTGGACCTGGACAGAATATACTTGTATACTCCAGTGCAGCAGACATTAGTTATGCTGTTACTGGATTTGAGAGTAATGCTGATGATTATGTTGTGCTTTCTGTATCCAAGAATGCCGCTGGTGGAGACACCCCTTAAGGTGTGAAATAAATAGTACAATAGGACAGAGATCAATTAAATGGCACTTACTCGTCTTAAAAATATCATCACGTCGAGGACTGGACGTATTATATACGTTAACCCCGACGACTTTGATGCATCGGATGCTTACGATAACCGAGGTAACTCTGCATTGCGTCCGTTTAAGACGTTGCAACGTGCATTTCTAGAGGTAGCTAGATTTTCATATAGAGTTGGACTTAGTAATGATGAATTTGACGCATTCTCAATCTACCTATACCCATCAGACTATGTTATAGACAATAGACCTGGTGTTCCTAACTATAATGACATACAACCTTTTGATTCTAACTCAAATTTTGATTTAACTTCTTCGAGTAATGTTCTTTATAAATTTAATGCTGCTGCTGGTGGTATTATTGTCCCTAGGGGTTGTTCTGTTGTTGGTTCGGACTTACGTAGAACCAAAGTCGTTCCAAAATATGTCCCTTATCCCACAGTACAGGGTAGTCTCGGTATTACTGCTACTAATGAACCTTCTGCTGCTGGTATATTTAAACTCACAGGTGGTTGCTACTTCTGGCAACAGTCGTTCTTTGACGGAGATACCAACGGAGTTTACTACAGGGCTGACGACATAAGCACTATTGCACCAAACTTTTCACATCATAAATTAACTTGTTTTGAGTTCGCAAATATAACTGATCTAAACTTATATTATCAGAAGATCTCTAAAGCATATGCAACTATACCTGACTCTTCAGGTGTTGTAGCACAAGACCAATTACAGGCAAGAGTCGAAGAAAACAGGATTGTTGGTCCTATCTCCGACGAATTTGCTGTATCACAAATCATCCGAAATGGACAAACCGCCACAGCATTCACAGTGGATGCGTTGGGCAATCCAAAGAACCATGGATTCTCCGTGGGTGTCGCTGTTAATATATCTGGGGTTACTGGTCCTACTGAGCAGGATCAACTCCTCTATAATGGTTCATTCTTGGTAACATCTGCACAGGGTAACCAGTTTACCTATCAGATGTCAACTGAACCATCTGGTAATGCTATCGGTTCGAACATTCTTGTTAAGGTCGAAATCGATACTGTTGACTCAGCATCACCATATGTCTTTAACTGTTCACTGAGATCAGTTTGGGGTATCAATGGTATGCATGCTGATGGTGATGAAGCGACTGGATTTAAGTCTATGGTGGTTGCCCAGTTTACGGGTATATCACTCCAGAAAGATGACCGAGCGTTCGTACTATACAACCAAAGTACTGGAGCATATGAAGCCCAAGCTGCGGGATCTGGTGCTCATATTAATGGACTATCCGAGTATCGAAAGGGTTGGCGGCATCGTCACATTAAAGCATCAAATGATGCATTTATCCAGGTCGTCTCGGTGTTCGCTGTTGGTTTCGGTGATCACTTCTTCTCCGATAGCGGCGGTGACCTCTCTATCACCAACTCAAACTCAAACTTTGGTAACACTTCTCTCCGAAGTAAAGGATTTAAGAAAGCAGCATTCACAAAAGATAAAGCAGGTGAATTAACTCACGTTATACCACCTAAGTCACTCAGTGATGTAGATGAGATATCTATTAACTGGGTTACTATTGATATTAATGCAACTAGAGCAGAAGCAGACGCATCTAGATTATATCTCTATGGATATACTAGCCAATTAGGTAGACCACCTTCGAAGATTCAGGGTTATACTGTTGGTGCTAGAAGAGATGATGTCAACACACCTGATAAAGTCTATGTTGCCCTAATTGCCTCAGGTGCCTCAGAACCAACGACCCATTATGCAGACATTAACCCTGCAGGTCCAGATGTTACAGGTACTAGAGCAGGTGATGATGAGAACCCAATCAAATATGATACTAATAGGAATCAGTGGTATATACAGGTAGATAGCTCTGCTAATACAATATATACTACGCTACAGGCAAATAACCTGTATCAGAACTTAGGATTTACTCCTACTACATTTATTCGCAGGGTGCCTGATGCTAGAGACCTTAATGACAGAACCTACAGATTTAGGTATACTCTCAATAAAGACGCATTCCCAATCCCAAGACCTCCTATTACTGGTTTTGTTTTACAGCCTCGTTCTTCGGAGACCAATAGCCCTGCCTACAGTAAGACCTACTATATCTACGATGTTGAGACATTCCAAGAATTTGAGCGTGGTGTCAAGGACGGTATCTATTACCTCACATTACTCTCTGCATCAGTCTCACCAGCAACATCAAACTTCGATGACTTTGCCTTCTCACAGGCAACAATAGATATATATCCTGCGTTTGACAGAGACAACCCAGTTGCTGACCCTGCTGCTGCTGTATCTGTTGCAGATAATGAAGTATTGGGTGTGGTTAAGACCACTGATGGTGCTACACCAACACCTAATGAGAATAAGCAACTCTCTATCACTAAGGAGACAACACAGTTCTTACTCTTAGAGTCAGAGAATAACTTAGGATATAACACTACTTCCAACTCACTTAATGGAATACTGGTTACTGCCAGATTAGGTGATGAAGAAGAGAGAAAGATTGCACTGAAACTTAATACAGACCAGTCTGTTGCTCCACTACAGATAGAACTGCGAAGATATTCTATTCTGAGAGCATCAGGTCACACGTTTGAGTATCTTGGATTTGGTCCAGGTAACTACTCAACTGCGTTCCCATCTACACAGGTGGAGGTACTATCACCACAACAGGTGAGACTATCTCAGTCACTGAAGGAAGCAGCAGGTGTGGCATACTACTCTGGTGTTAACAGTGATGGTGAACTGTTCGTTGGTAACCAGGTTATTAACCCTGTTACTGGTCAGATCACTAACGAAGATATTGCTCAACTTAACGTGTTGGGTGAGGAGGACACAACCATTGAGACATTCTCTGAGTTGGTTCTTACAGATAAACTGACCGTAATTGGTGGTGCATCTAACCAGTTGGAGTCTGTATTCTCTGGTCCTGTTACTTTCCAGAAGAAAGTTACATCCCAGAATGAGATACAGTCCCTTAAGTACACATACTCTAACGATGATGGTACTGTTCTGAAGCAGACATTCCTCGCTGAGGAATTAAATGGTCTACCTGACCTTGCTTCTGGACTAGCATTTAATAATGGTGATATTTGTTATAACATTGATTGGACCCCTGGCAATGCTATGGGATGGATATATGATACTGGCACATGGTATAAGTTTGGTATAAGTGATAGTACACCTATAGTTTCTAACAGATACTCTGGTGTTACACATTATGGTATCGGCATGGCACCTGATGCTTCCCATCGCATGAAGATTAGTGGTAACACTATGCTTGATGGTGATTTGGATGTTTCTGGAAAGTATGGTTGTGCAGATAAATATACTTTAGCAACGGGTATTGCTAATGGCAATAACGGTGTCACATATAATGGTAATGGTGCAACTCAGACGTTTAATATTTCGCCTGGACACACTGCCTACTCACTTTTAGTATTCCTAAATGGTGTCGCTCAAGTCCCTGGTGTGGACTATACAGTCACAGGTAATGCTGTTGACTTTAGTATATCCTCTCCACCTGGAACTGGTGATACAATTCAGATCCGTGAACTTGTTATTTAATTTCACGAGCGGTTAAAAAATGTCAACAAAGATTATAGGTAACCAGATTGATGCTGCGACTAGAGCAATTATAACTGCTCTGACAGTCACAGAACAAGTCAATCTGCCAGAACTTAATCAGACAGCAGTTAATGCCTTAGGTACACCTGCATTTGGTACCTTAATCTTTAACTCTACTGAAGATGAAGCACAAATCTGGCGACAAGATGTATCTGGTGCACCAGGTTGGGCATCTGTAGGTGGAGGTGGACCTTCTATTGGTGAGAATAGTATAGTACGTACGAATGGTACTACTATATCAGAGAACTTAACAATAGGTCCCACAGCAAATGGTGGTCCTGAGTTTACAAACGGTTTCTCTGCTGCTCCTATAACTATTGCTAACGGTTACACAGTTACGATTGAGACTGGTGCTACATGGACCTTGATAGGTGTAGACGAAGATCTAACTTCTACTCGTTTCTTTAACTACGCTGCTGTTAATAATCAATTAAGATTAGTACCAGGTGCACATTTAGAATTCGGTCAAACAAAAGAAAGATTACTTGCTTTCTCTAAAGCAAGCACATCTACATTAGATCATAGTCAAGCAAACGTATTTGTCACACAGAACCCTAACGGATATAATGGTAACTTCACTATAAACTTTACCAATGTACCTACTTCAGGTGGTTTTGTTTATGCTGCTACAGTAATAGTCAGACAGATAAATGGTACTGGTTACGCTAGTAACGTACAAATTAATGGATCTAACCCTCAGTTCATATATTGGAATAATCCTAGCAGAGAGGTTGGTCCAAACTGGGATGTATACCAACTCCAGTTCTTCCTAGATGGAGGATGGCATGTGTTTGGTATGGAAACCAAGTATGAATAAGGAGGTTTATCATGCCGATTGGTGTTAATAAAGTTGGATTGATGGGTAGTGCTGGTGGAGGTGGTGCTGGTGCATCACTGATCCAATCTGCATCAGGTGGTAGTCAATGGAATGGTACTAATAGTAGACAGGGTGGATTGCCTGTTAGATTCCATAGATTCCAGTCTGGTGGTACTAATGGGTTCCAAGTAAACGATATATCTGGTACTGGTGAAGCACTCTTGTATGTTTGGATGTGGGGTGCTGCTGGTGGTAGAGGAGGACAAGGTGGTAATAATGGTGGATCTGGAGGTGCATCATACTCTGAGATCATGACGACTGCTGGTCAATACTGGGTCGCTGCTGTAGGCAGAGGCGGTGGTGGAGGATCAGGATGTCATGGTTGTTGGGGTGCTGGATCTGGAGGAAATAATTCTACAGGTTATGGTAATGGAGCACTAGGAATGTACCCTGCCTGTGGAGGTTGCTCTGCTGGTGGAGGTGGTGGAGGTGCTGCTTCTGTCTTGTACATAGCAAACACTAACCGAGGAAGTATTCGTCAAGTCGCTGGAGGCGGCGGTGGCGGCGGTGGTCGAGAAGGTTGTGGTGGTGCTGGACATGGTGGTGCTGGTGGACAAAACGGTGCTGGTGGATCATGTGGTGCAGGTGGCGGTAGTTGCTGTGCACAGTCGTCAACAAATGCTCCTGGTTGTGGAAGACCAGGTGGTGACCGCTCTGGAGGCGGTGGAGGAGGCGGCGGTTGGTACGCTGGAAACTGTGGTGGTGCACCAGGATGTGACTGTCATGGAGCAGGTGGTGCAGGTGGAGGATCTGGATGGATCGGATATGATTTCCAAGGTAATGGTGCCATATGGAATGGTAACTATGGAACTGTTGGAAACAGTGGAGAAGGATTAAGAAATGGTGCTGGACAAAACAATGGTGGCACTGGTAACATAACTATTGCATACGAGATACAAGTATAATGGCATTTCGAGACGTTAAAGGTGTAGAACAGATAGTAAAGTGGCATATTAATGTCACATTTATTATGGATGAGAAGCGTGTCGAAATCTCCAGAGATCTGGTACACTTTGAGGATATAGTATTTGGTTATTATTTCCTAGAGAATGGAGTATATGATAGAGAATTTGGTCCTGACTTTCATTATGGTATGACTATTAGTGGAGAGAATGGTGATATACTATTCACTAAAGAGACCAAAGGTCCAGAGATGTCTGATCAGAAATGCATAGAGGAGTTCGTAGCACATGTACCTCGCTCATGCATTGGAACTACACCATTGTGTACCGTTTGGGCAATCGAGAACGGTGAGCGTGTAGAAAAAAGTTTTGGGTTACAACTGTCTACAGATGGTGACAACCCACGTGGTGATGGGACTAAGTTTGCAAGAGAAGCACCTAATATCATGACTTATGAACCCATGGATCACTCCCTTGCAACTGCCTCTGCTAATAGTAAAGGTGCTTACTATCCAACTGATGAAGAGTGGGCAGCACATCAACAGTGGATGCCTGCAACTCCATTAGACAGACCTGTCGATCCTAATGCTGATAAAGACTTAGGTGACGCTGGTGAGTTGGGTGAATAAATAAATAAGAAGGGGAAGCAACTAACAAATGACTAGATTAACAGTATCACAAGTAAAAGACCTCGGAGGACAAGGCGGAATGTCGTTCTCTGGTGGTGCTATTACTGCCAATGGTTCCCTGACTGTACAGCATATCGTTGTTAATGGAACGATGTCTGGATCTTCAGGATATATTATTCCGTCACAGTCTGGACAGGATGGTAGGTATCTATATACCAATGGATCTACTATTTCATGGGCAGAAGTTTCTGGTGGTGCTGGTATACCTAATGGTATAGCAGTATATAATGGTAACAGTACATGGAATAAACCTAACTGGTGTAACCGTATATGGGTTAAATGTACTGGTGGTGGAGGTGGAGGTTCAGGATATGGTGAATCTGGTGGTTCTGGAGCACATACTGAATCATTTGTTGACGTTGCTAACATCAACTCAATTTCCGTCTCAGTAGGCGGTGGTGGAGGGGGTGCTAACTACTCTAACCGAGCAGGTAATGGAGGAACCTCATCATTCGGTAACTACTGCTCATCAGGTGGAGGTCAAGGTGCCAATAGAAACCAACAGCACGATGGTGCTTTAGGTGGTAACCCTAACCAAGGATCTGTTAGAGTATATGGTGGTTCTGGGCAGGGACATAGAAACCCACCAGGTTTAGGACATGGTGGTTGTAGTTTTTGGGGTGGAGCATCACCTACTTCACACAGACAACAGCAATGGGCACAAAGATATCGTGGTCATGCAGCATGGGGTGCAGGAGCATCATCATGTAGAAATCGTGAACGTGGTGGTGATGGTCGTCAAGGCATCATCGTTGTATATGAGTTCCAATGATTCTTATAAATAACAAAGAAGGAGACAGAGTAATCAATGAGTACCCTAAAAGTTAGTTCTATTCGTGACCTGTCAGGTTCTGGTGGATTAGATTTATCCTCAGGATCTATTACCGTGAACGGGACTCTGACCGTTAGTAATATTAGTATTAACGGAACGATCTCTGGATCATCAGCACAGGTTATACCCTCAGTAAGTGGACAATCAGGTAAGTATCTGAGCACTGATGGTAGTAGTATGTCTTGGGCAACCATACAAGGTGGTGGTGGACCTAAGTCTATTTCAGTTTATAATGGTGGTTCTACTTGGAACAAACCCTCAGGAGTTAAGAGGATTTGGGTTAAGTGTACTGCTGGAGGCGGTGGTGGATCAGGTTATGGAGAATCTGGTGGTTCTGGTGCCCACACCGAAAGTATTGTTAATGTAGAAAACATTAACTCCATCTCTGTCTCTGTTGGTGGCGGTGGTGGTGGAAGTAACTACTCTAACCGTGCAGGTAATGGTGGTACTTCATCCTTTGGTAACTACTGCTCATCAGGTGGTGGACAGGGTGCTAACAGGAACCAACAACATGATGGTGCTTTAGGTGGTAACCCATCTCAAGGATCTGTTAGAGTATATGGTGGTTCTGGACAGGGACACCGTAACCCACCAGGATTAGGTCATGGTGGTTCATCCTTCTGGGGTGGTTCTTCACCAACATCTCATAGACAGCAACAGTGGGCACAAAGATACCGTGGTCATGCTGGTTGGGGTGCAGGTGCTTCATCATGTAGGAACAGAGAGCGTGGCGGCGATGGTCGTCAGGGTATTGTAGTAGTTTACGAATTCGAATAAAATGAAAAAAGCACTAGTCCGTTGTGACGGATTCATTACAGATCTAGTAGAACCAGGTGAAGAGTTCGAAGTCTACACTGGTCCTGGATCAGGTCTAAAATGGATTGACATCCCTGATGATGCCAATGATGAATGGAAATTGGAATTGGGTGAATGGATACCTGATTATGAGTTCCATAATCCTGCTACTGTAAGAGAGGTTGCTTATGGTGATCCTGGATTGCAATTAAGTATGCTATACTCAGATATAAAGAACGGAGTATTTGGTGATGCAGCAAAAGAAGGTGAATTCTTTAAGCATATTGCAAATGTCAAAGATACATGTCCACCTGTCGAGTATGAAGATGTAGTGGAAGAAGATGAGAATGGTGAGCAGGTCACTGTTAAGAAGCAAATACTTCCAGATGCACCATTCCCACATGATGAGAATATGCCTGCATGGTTGACTCCTCTAGAATTAGATGACGAGACTCAAAGAGAATTTAAAATAGGTGTATACGATCCCGATTATAACAAGACTGACGCAAATTAATTAGATCATTTCTTCATTATGAAAATTCAGAATGTACTGATTGTAGGTGGTGGAACCTCTGGTTGGTTTACTGCTGCCTCTCTCCTTAAACTATGTCCTCATATTAATGTTTCTTTGATTGAGAGTGAAGATCATCCCATCATAGGTGTTGGTGAGTCTACTCTTGGACAAATTAATGACTTTTTCCATCTCCTAGAACTCAATGATGATGAGTGGATGAGGGATACAGGGTCAACCTATAAGGTAAATATTAGGTTTAACGATTTTTATAAAGAAGGAGAGACTTGGGACTACCCATTTGGTACATCTCATGAGAGAATGTACAAGATGAAACATGGGTGGATGTCATGGTTTGCTCTGAATTATCACAAACCAGAGAAGTTCCACCGAGGTACGTTTGCTACTACCTTTAATAGTGTGGGACATCTTGCTAAGTACAATAAATTAACTTGGCAGGATAGGGTATGGAACCCACAATCTGATAGTGCATACCATATGGATGCCATTAAAATTGGTCAATGGTTTAAGAAGAATAGATGTAAGAGTATAGTTGAGAAGGGTAACTATCATACAGGTACAGTTGTAGGTGCAACCAAGGATGAACATGGTTTCATTAAAAGTGTTGTTACTGATGATGGTAGGCATTTCGAAGCAGATATGTTTGTAGACTGCACTGGGTTTAAGTCTCTATTGTTAGAACAAGAACTAGGTGTACCATTCCATTCATTCCATGCTAATGATGGTGGTTGTTTGTTAAATGATACAGCAGTTACATGTCATATGCCACATGAACAACCAGAAATAGAAGTTACTAATACAACTACATGTACTGCAATAGATAATGGTTGGGTCTGGGACGTACCATTATGGCAAAGATCAGGGTGTGGTTATGTACACTCAAAAGACTTTGCAAAGAATCCAGAAGAAGAACTATATCAATACCTAGTTAGAAGAAGTGGTAAGACAAGGGCAGACCAAGCAAAGTTTAGGACAGTACCATTTAGAAATGGTAAGCATGAGAAATCATGGTATAAGAATGTATGTGCAGTTGGTCTATCTAATGTGTTTGTAGAACCATTGGAAGCAACTGGTCTCTTGTGTACTCATGAACAGATCCTTAGATTGTGTACTGCATTATCATCACGTGAGGGTCTAGTCACTAACTCAGAGAAACAGATGCTTAACCTAGTTTGTGATCTTGAGATCGAAGGGTTTAAGAACTTTATTGCATCTCATTATTCATTCACTGCACGTGAGACACCATACTGGAGAGCAGTGTCTGAAGATATTGATTACGACTTTGTAACAGGATTTAATGATAACCTCTTTGTTAGGTATGCTAGTGAGAAGTATGTTGCTAATGAAGTCATATATAATGGGCAGACGTTTGATGACCATAACGATGGTCCTCGTTATGTTGCTGCTGGTATGGGATTTAATCCAATATGTAAGCACACATTGGAACTAAATAAGATACACAACCAAACCATGACTGACTTAACATCTGAGTCTATGGATGAGGATGAGAGAAGGATTGACGAATGGAATGAAGAGATGTATAATTACTGCATGAGTATTCCAACATCCTACGAGTTCCAGAAAAACACTATTTACAAGGAAGATTATGTCTAAAGAGAATCCATCACTACCTGATTATGAAGATCTACCTGAAGTAGATCAGACTGATACAGACTTGCCTGAATCTATTGCTACAGTAGAGTCAGAGAAGGAAGCAATCAAAACGTTTGATGATCTCTGGATGAATCTTAGATATCAACACAGAGAGAAGTTTAAGAAATATGCTGACATGCAGTCATCATTGAGTTCTATGTCATTTGATAGACAAGAGACTCGTATTGACTTTACTGAACTTAATGAACTCAGAGATGAGATTGTTAAGTTAGAAGGTGGCATGGAGACCATGAACATCCAACGTAGACTACTACGTAATGAGGATCCAGAACCATGGGTAGAATCAGAGATCAAGAAGGCAAAGATCAAGGTTAAAACAAACTCACCAAACAGTAAGAAAAGAGGCACGGATGCGTATAAGGAGTATACTGACTGGCAAGGTACAGATAATCCAGACATGAATAAAACAGTGTAATGCTCAATTTAGATTATGTGTTCCCTCAACCTATATGGTGGACGGATCTTGATATTGACTTAGAGAAACTACAAGAGATCGTATACGACATTGCCAAGTCAATGCCTAGTAAAGACAGATCTAATCGGGGTGAACTGAACTATCAGTCCCCCGATTTCTATGCTGAGAAGGTAATAGCAGAGCAAGATGATGAGTTTTCACGTCTGCTTGTTTTAATTAAAAAGCATGCTCAAGAGGCATTCGATAGTTATGAGGCACAGGTGACTCATCTTGAGTTCGCTAATGTATGGATCAACATTAACAACAAGGGTGGTTACAATGAGACACATACACATCCAGGTGCATTGATGTCTGGTGCATATTATGTTAAAGTACCAAAGGAAGGTGATTCAGGTAATATTGTATTTCATAGGAACCCAATGGAAGCATATACTATACATTCATTGGGACTGGCAGAGGATATGAGTCAGGCAGAGGAATTACATACTTTTGCTACATGGACATATCCACCTAAAGAAAATAGGTTAGTACTATTTCCTGCATGGATGCCACATGGTGTACGAGAGAATGAAACTGATGAAGATCGTATAAGTATTTCTTTTAACCTCATCCCCAATAGGGAACAACGTAAGTTCACTGATATTATTAAGTCTCATGCCAATAGACAAAATTGATGGAGGATACTATGCTGCACAGCAAGGTCTAGATCCAAAGGGCAATAGAATCGATGTACATCGTAATTTCCATGGAGTTAGTATGGAAACAATTAATGTGTTTCCCACACCAGTATGTACAGGGCAAATAGTCCCAACTGACCAACAGTACCATGAAGCAAATGTATTTTTGGATGGTCTATGGGATGAAGCAAAGCGTGGTGCATGGGCAGCAGAGACGGGACTATCAACGGGTGAGTTAGAGCATGGACAAGAATTATATGAGAATCCTGTATTTGATTGGTTGACCATGCCTATGTTGACAGCAGTCAAGGACTACTGGATCAATGTGGTGAAATATCGTAGGGACTATCACATGTATATTGATAGCATGTGGGCAAACCTTCATGATGAAGGAGACACAACGGGTGAGCATTCACATGCTAACGGGTGGGGTAAGTCACATGTGTCATGTGTTTATTACTTTACCAAGGGGTTAGAGGGTGGTGAGATTTGTTTTAAAAATCCATTAGAGTATATTCATAGACTATGCCCACTTGATGAATGCTATGATTCAGTGGACAGACATGGTAGTGGACCAATGTATGATTGGCACGAGGTACAACCAAGACAGTTTGATTATGTTATATTTCCATCATGGTTACCTCATAAGACTAGACCTAATGGTCCTGAAGAACGAATTGCTATCAGTATGAACTTCAGTGGATTCCCACTCGACCCAACTGAGGGTGATTTTGGTGAACTTGATGATCTAGAAGGAGAGCATTGCTCATGAAGAACTTGATGTTACCATTTCTCAACCCTGAGTCATTCTACACTAATGACACACCACGTATTTTTCGTGATTGTCTCAAGGATCCATCACAATATGTTACATGGAGTGATGTTGAGAGGTGCATGAACAACCCATGGCATTTTAGATGCTGCCTACTGAACCATGATGGACGTAGGTTAGAACTCACTCAACGATTTGAGGTATGGTATGAGAATCAGTTCCCACTTAAAGAGGAATTATTCCAAGGTATTGATGAAGGACTGACATTTACTATAGAACAGTATGGTCATGCTAATCCAGCAGTAGATAATTTACTAGAAAATATAGAAGCAAGGTATGATTGTAACTGTGATGCACATATATTTGGCAATGCTAAACCTAATGGTGTGTCATTCGGTGCACATTGGGATATTCCACCTAATTTAATTTGTCAGATAGAGGGTACAACACGTTGGCAGGTATTTAAAAATAGATGTTCTAGCATGATTAGGATGACAGACAACCCATACCTACCAGATAAGCATGATGATGTGTTGGATGTGGCAATTGATGACACTCTTAATCCAGGTGACGTACTATACATCCCATCAAGAACATATCATAAACCACATCCAGGTGATAAGAGACTGAGCATGAGCATACCAATGTCATTCCCACGTGACACTGATAGTGATCGGAGACAGTATGCAATTAACTTCTAGTTATCCATTACCTAAGGCAGTGGTAGATCAATTGGATGAGATATGTACATCCACTGTCTTTCCATGGTATTTTCTCAAGGACACTACATTTCTTGATGAACCATCCAAGTATAATAATCAAACAAGTTTCTCACATGTACTGATGATGGACTATGAGGTGGTGAGTCATGAGTATCCATACTTTGAGAGTGCACTCAAGATAATATCTGAACAAGCAGGACAACCATTTACAGACATATATCGTGCACGTCTTGGACTATTATATCCTGATGGTAAGGCACACCATACACCACACGTAGATTTTGAGTTCCCACACACTGTGGCATTATATTATGTCAATGATTGTGATGGTGATACTCATTTCTTTGAGAACAGCATGACTATCAACAAGGCAACACCATCTAAAGGTCGAATGATAGTATTTGATGGATTGCGTAAGCATGCATCATCTAGTCCTACTGAAGGAGTGAGAATAGCACTGAATGTTAATTACAAACCCAGAGTTTCTTAATCCTGATATCTATAGGACAGATGATAGACCTAGGGTATGGCGTGGTGCTATATCATTAGGTATCGTCACATGGCAGGATGCCCAGGATGCCCTGAATCAACCATGGAATCACATAGTCACAGTTATAGGTGATGATGGTAAACGCATGGAACTTGATACAGTAGAGGAACCATGGTGGTATAAAGGTATTAGTAAGAAGGAAGAACTCTTCCACCTTGCCAACTCTGGATATACTGTTAACATATGTCAGTACGGTCATGGTAATACTCATGTTGAGCATTTACTAGCAGAGATAGAGCAGTCATTTGATGGATGCTGTGATTGTCATATCTTTATTACTAATGGTAAAGACAATAGACATCCATCATTCTCACCACATTGGGATCACCCATCCAATTTTATAATACAAATGGAAGGGCACACACGGTGGCAGGTCTATAAAAACAGAGCATCAGCATTGATACCACTATCAGATACTAATGCTCAAGTCAGTCCTGATAGTCTGGAAATAGACATAGACACTGTACTAAACCCAGGTGATCTGCTATACTTCCCATCAAGGGCATATCACAACACTAGACACACGCTTGGCAGCAGATTGTCATTGAGCATTCCTCTCTGGTCACCCAAGAGATGTGAATGTAGTGACCGTAGTTACTACACCCTAGATCGATCCTAATTGTGTCGATCTCAATAAATAATAACATGTACCACCACCAGCAAATGAACGTAACGGAAGTAGGGTGCTTAACCTTACAAGAAGACCATAGAGAGTTGATTAAGAAGGCACTTTTCTATTTACAGAAAGAGTGCTATACTAAGTATGGTAAAATTTCTGATGAGAAACGGAGATTAATTAGTGAAATTGCCACCGCCCTCCATCTCGAACCTAAGAGTTGAGGATAACTTCTTAGAGGAGTCAGATCACAAAGAGTTGTCAGAGTTGTTGACATCATGGGAGTTCCCATGGTTTTTTCAGCAGACTCTGACTCGTGGTAATGAGGACTTGCAAGCATTTGGATTTAATCATTGGTTAAGTGCTGAAGAACACCCTGCCTATGCGAACCTGGTCACTCAGATGGAATCTGCCCTCAATGCCTCTACGTGTTTGCGAGTGAGAGCAGACATGACACTGTACAATCCTAATGGTTATCAACATGCATATCATAGAGATTCTGAAGAGGATCACATGGTGTGTATATACTATGTAAATGACAGTGATGGTGATACTTTAATCAGACAAGATGAGTATCATGAGTTATGGCATGTAACACCAAGAGCGAATAGACTATTAATATTTGATGGTAAACACTATCATACTGGTCATTCTCCCTCTAAACATAAGTCAAGGATCCTAATTAATGCTAACTTCACCTTATGAATAGTACTACATACCACGTATACAAGGATGGACAAGTCCTTGCTCACTCTCTTGATAAAGATCAAGTAAATCAATTAAAAGAACTATTACATATAGAACCTGAGATAGTTCCTGTTCATGAACCAACTGACAAAAACGACATCGAACCTAGTTACTGATTATGACTGATTCTAACATTTTAAATGCAAATCTTGAGGATGCAATAGATCATGAAACCTATGGTTTATTCATGACTCCAGTAACAAAATATAATATG
>LULT01000059.1_pt1 | contig 26588 bp, 29 predicted proteins | sample 728141 | NCBI WGS metagenome assembly LULT01 (sample SAMN03860282, study PRJNA289734) | marine metagenome | biome: seawater column; feature: ocean; material: water; isolation source: Red Sea water column Station 108 - depth 100m | place: Saudi Arabia: Red Sea | collected 2011-10-15 | depth 100 m | reverse complement strand
ATATATATTCACACCATCTTCAAGTTGTGCTGGAAAATAATGTTCGGGAGCAAGTCTATATGTTGGAACATATACTGTAGCTCCAGTAGATTCAGCAATTCTACTTGCCATTGGATAATAACCTTTAGGTGATCCAACTATATAGGCGCCACCGTGAAAATATAATATGATTTTGTTTGGATCAGAATTGGGTGTTGTTACTTTCCAAGTAACATATTTATCCAAATTAATTACTTCTTTTTTTGCCCCTTTTGCTTTTGGTTGCAAGCTTGTTATAAGATCATAGTTTTTTCTTTGTAACCAAGTTTTAGTTTTTGATGGATAATCAGAATCATAAGCTAATAACTTTATACTAAATGATAGTTTTTTGTATCTTTTTCTTAGCTTTATAGCTCTTTCGCTCAGCATTTTCCTCCTCTTAACAAGATTGAAAACACCCTATATTTACAATTTATCGTGATTCTGCTAAAAATGTATGTTATTTTATAAATTTTTATATATTGCAAATATCATTAAAAATACCCAAATCATATTTTCTAAACGTTTTGTTATCCAGATTCTATTAAATTTGTAGTGAAATCCAAAAAAAAGAAGTACCTTTTGCATTAAATTATTTTTTTAATTTATATGGTATCAATACTGGTGTATTTTTTTTATATTCTTGATATTCTGGCAAGTTGCCATATCTTTGGTCAGCAATTTTTTCCAACATGTTTATACCACTCATTCTTGTTAATAGAATACAAACAAAAATTGGTGAAATTAAAGTTAGATATTCTATTCCGGTAAAAGATGGTAAAGAAATTATATAGACACCAACCCAAAGTGATATCTCACCAAAATAATTTGGATGTCTTGATTTAGACCATAGCCCAGTCGAAATAAATTTACTATTTGTATCTTGAATTTGCTTAAATTTATTTTTTTGTAAATCAGCTAGAACTTCAATTGTGAACCCTCCTATCCAAACAATTGAACCTAATATTAAAAATATATTTAATGAATTTTTTTCATTTTTCAATATAGCTATTACTGCAGCACAAGATGTTATTGAAACCCATAAAGCTTGCCCCATCCAGTATTGAAGAAACCAGAAAAAGTTTTTTTTCGCTTTTTCAAATCGAACATCTTCTTTATCTCTGTTTATTCTTGTAAATAGATATGTACCCAGTCTGACTGACCAAGTAGATACAAAGATAAAAAGTAATGTATCTGTGATAGTTTTATCTTCAATTGAAAAGTAAGCATAGGATATTACGATTAAATAAGTTGAACTTCCAATAAGATCATATATTTTTTCAGTTTTAAATAAGAATGATGGTATAAAAAATAATATCTGAATAACTACAGATAAACCTAATAGATAATTGAAAGCATTAAATGTTTTTATTTCTATATCAATACCTGTACCAAGAAAGGAAAGTAAATATATAAAAATTAAAAAAACTATAGTTATCAATACTGATCTTTTTTCTTTACTCATATTTATTAATTATAAGATATTCTATATATTTAAATTATTTGTGGGAGATACAAGATTTGAACTTGTGACCCCTTGCGTGTCGAGCAAGTGCTCTGCCGGACTGAGCTAATCTCCCGTATTAAAAAATATAACACTTGTATAGATATTTGTAAGTAATTTATTATTCAACTGTTTTTATTCTTTTATTAAATTTTAATAATAATCTTTCTGTCATTTCTATTACTAGGTTTAATAACCATAAACCGATATACAGAGCTAAAAGTAAATTAAGTAATTTAAACAACAGATAAACAATTACTAAATAGATAAATATCCAAGCAATTGTGAATTTTAGAGAGTATATAGGTGATGAATTATTCACTAGAAAGGTATTTCCTTAAATTCCTTATATAATTCAGAATTATTGTTTTTGGGATTATTTACAGCAACATCTACCCTATGAAAATTTATACCAGTAATATCGAGATTGATAAGATTTTCTTGCAATATTTCTGGCTCATTTTCATAATTAAACCAATCATTAATAACATCTTTATTTATTACAACCGGCATCCTCTCATGTATCGATTGCAAATCCTTGTTTGCTGATTTTGTAATAATACAAATTTCAGTAGTACCATCACTTCTATTGTTGTATATCCCACCTATATATATGGGGTTATGGGATTTGTCATAAAAAGCGTATGGAATTTTTATATTATTACTTAAAGACCACTCGTACCAACCAGACATAGGTATCAAACATCTTCTTTTAAGAAATGGTGTTTTAAAAGTTTTTTTCTCAAGAATTGTTTCAATTCTTGCATTAATTAGTGGTTTAGAATTTTTCATTTCTTTTAACCATGATGGGAAAAATCCCCACTTTACTTCGAAAAGTTCGCTATTAAATATAGCAACAACATTTGACTCTGGTGTTATATTGTAATTTTTATATTTATCTAGAATCTCATAGTTTTTATAATGAGACATTTCATCCTTAGAAATAAAATTGTAATATCTTCCACACATAATATTATTTAGAGGCGACGACGAGAATCGAACTCGTGTAAACGGTTTTGCAGACCGCTGCGTAGCCACTCCGCCACGTCGCCATTTGAGCGGAAGACGGGATTCGAACCCGCGGCCTCAACCTTGGCAAGGTTGCGCTCTGCCAGCTGAGCTACTTCCGCATTTCTACTAATAATACATAGAGTTTGTCTTTATTAAAATTTTGTTTATCCTGTAGAACCAAAACCTTTATCAGACCTAATAGAATCATCTAATTTTTCAACAAGATTAAATTCATAATTTTCTACATTAATTAATACTAATTGAGCAAATCTCTCCCCTTTAGAAATAGTGTAAGTTTCAGTTGAATGATTGATTAATGGTATTTTAATTTCGCCTGTATAACCAGGATCAATAAGACCGGGAGAATTTATAGACGTAATACTATGTTTTGATGCTAAACCTGATCTTGGAAGTATAAATCCACCGCAACCTTTAGGTAACTGGATACAAATTCCTGTACTGGCAAATGTTACTATACCTGGTTTTAGTGAGATTTTTTTATCTGAATATATGTCATAGCCTATATCTAATTCATGTTGCTTTGTTGGGACATTTGCTTCTTTATTTAGTAGAACAATATTGATGTTAATATTTTTATTCAATGCTAACCTTTCAATGATGAATATTAGAGATTATATTTTTATAAAGAAAGCTAAATCTTCAAATAAAATAAGGATATTAGAATTATTAGGTTTTGAACCGAACTCAGAAATTGTACAATCACCAGAATTAATAAAGAATATAGATATAGAGGTTTTAGAAAATGAAAGTGAAAATATTGAAGTAAATATAGAAAATTCGACAAAAATAAATGAATCAACTGATTTTCATAAATTTATAACAAGTGAAATTAATAAAGAAACTGCTACAGAAACGTTTGAACCAATAAGAATTACATCACAATTAAAGAAAATTTGGATTGATATAGAAAGAAGAAGAAAATGGATTATTCCAGCAATGTTAACAACATCTGTAATATTTATTATTTCTTTAGCTTCAAGTATTTATATAAATAATAGAAATACTGAAATTGAAATTGTTAATCTTTATTCAACTTTAACTAATGAATCAAATTTATTAGTTGATGATTTAAATGACATTATTTTAATAGCTACTGATCAATTTTATTCAAAATATGATGTATCTAACGCTAGCGCAAATCTTCAATTAATTGAATCTACCTTAATGGAGTATGAAAGGAACTTAGATAATAGAAATGATATTGTTATTTCAATAGATCTTCAAAATAATCTAAAATCGATATTTAATTTAATAGATGATTTAGATGATTTAATAACTTACCGTATACTAAATTCAGAAATTTTAATTTATAATGATTTACTAGTTATAGATGTCGATTCAGATATTGATGATTTATCTAATAGACTTTCTGAATTATCAGCTACAAGTAAGTTAAATTTTGAATCTTTACCATTAATTAATGAATTTGAAGAACATTCAACCATGTTAAATGTCACATTAGTTTCAGCAGAAGACTTACACGGTAGATTAATTGCAGCTTTAAGAAATAATGAATTAGAAATTGCTGAATCAATGATAATTGCTATTGAATTAAATAAATCTACTGAACAAATTACTTTTTATAAAAACTTAGAAAGTTTTAAAAACAATAAACAAACTATTTTTAATAAAATAGTTGATTTGCCTTAATTGAATTCAGCAACTTCTTTTTCAAAATCTGAAACATCTGAAAACTCTTTATAAACAGAGGCAAATCTTAAATATGCTACTTCATTTTCAATTTTTAGATGTTTTAAAACTATTTCACCTATTAATTTACTATCTACTTTTTTTCCTTTATCTTTAATTTCTGTATGAATATTATCAACTAAAGTTTTTAATTGTTTTTGTGATATTTCCTGACCACCAAAAGCATTCTCAACACCCTTATGCAATTTTTCGTATTGAAATTCTTCCAAATTGCCATTTCTTTTTTTTACAATTAAATCAATTTCAGATTTTTCATATGTTGTAAATCTTGAATCACATTTTGAACATTTTCTTCTTCTTCTTATAGAAGAACCTTCGGCATTTCTTCTAGAATCTATAACAGCTGTATCTTCTTCACTACAGAAAGGGCATACCATATATTGTATATTATAAAGGAATACTAGATAGCTTCAAATTTTTTTATGGAACTAATAAATTTTGATTTATATGAAGATTGCTATTTTCTAGATTATTAAGTTCTTTTAACGATAATATAAACTCCTCTTTATTATTTCGTTCAAATTTTTCTGCTATTTTCCATAAATTATCATCTTTTTGAACAACATATGTTTGAGTTTTATTATCTAAATTTACTGTTATATGATCACTTAACAAAGGAGAAGTAATTTTTGTATAAATTAATACAAATATTAATAATTTTATAATATCTTTCATATTTAAAGACTAGAACTAGATTATGACAATTTTTGCTTATCGAACATTTGTGCTATAATTAAAATATGTTAAATAGCAAACAAAAACAAATTTTAGAATTTATTAACTCATCTATTGAAAATGAAGGATTCTCACCTTCAGTGAGGGAAATATGTTTAGCTGTAAATTTAAAATCTACTAGTACAGTTCAATATCATTTAAATAAATTAATAGATTTAGGTTATATAAATAAAGCAAACAATAAATCAAGATCAATTAGAAGTAAAGAAACAAACAATAAAAAAGGTATACCGATTCTTGGTGAAATTTCTGCCGGACAACCATTATTAGCTGAAGAAAATTTTATAGGTGAAGTTACTTATATTAAAGAAAACAAAAATAATTCCTTATTTGCATTAAAAGTGAACGGTGACTCCATGGTTGATGCTGGATTATTTGATAATGATTTAGTAATTATTGATAAAGATACTCAACCGCAAAATGGTGATATCGGAGCATTTTTAATTAATGATATAGAAGCTACTGTTAAATATTTAGATACAGTTGCTAATGTTAAGTATTTGATACCAGCAAATAAAAACTATTCGAATATCAAAGTTGATGAAAATATAACGTCGATAGGAAAAGTAATATCATTAATTAGAGATATGTAACTTTACCAGTTAGTGTTACGATATCTTTTTTTATACTCATTTCTAGCTCCCCTCCAGGATAAAGAATTATAGAGTTATTATTGATTTGACTAGTATCGTATAAATAATAAAACATACAAATTGCACCTGATCCACATGCATCAGTTTCTCCGACTCCTCTTTCATGTACTCTTGCATTTATTATCTTTTTATCGATCATATTAAATATTTCAATGTTTATTCCATTTTCGAAATCTTTCGTAGCATATACTTTTTCTACAAATTTTTCTAAATCAAATATATCTACATTATCTACTTTCACAAGTAAGTGTGGATTGCCTATATTAGATTTTATACATTCATGATTATCTATAATTATTTTTTCTTCATTATATGTTGGAATTAATATCTCTATTGATACACTATCTTCGTTAATAACAGTTTTAATATTTCCTAACGGAGCTATTACCGTAATGTTATTAGTATCTACTATTGAATTATCAATAGCATATTTTGCCGCACATCTGACACCATTAACACATAGTTCTGCAGTTGAACCGTCATTATTGTAATAATGCATTTTTATAGTATGATTATCTATTTTCTCAACAAAGATAACACCATCAACATCAATCAGTGAATCAGCTACTATAGAAATAATTTCTATATCTGTTTTAGGTTTTTCATATTCGCTAACTACGAAATTATTGCCAGTACCTGACATATATTCAGGATTATTCATCAATTAACTCCATAAGATTGTTGTAAACTATTGTCTCATCTTCAGTTTCTATCATTTTTAATCTTGGTTCTTTTTTAAACCATGTAATTTGTTTTTTGGCAAGTTTCATAGTTTTAATATTAATATTTTCTTCTATATTTTTATCTATATTCATACCTATTGCCTGAAGAATTGTTTTGGATGGTTTTTTTATTTTATTTATTTCAGAAACTAATCCATTGTTCATCATTTCTGTTGTTCTAACTTTAATATTTTCTTTGTATTTTGGATTGTTCCAGAAAATTCCAACTTTTTTTTCATTAACATTGATAGGTGGAAATATATATCTACTTTTTTCTAAAATATTATTTTCAATATTTCTTATCAATCTTCTTTTATTTAATTCAGAAGAAGGTAAATTGATTTCATATAATTGATGAAATTTGATTAATTGTTCATAATTTAGTTGTTCTAATTCTGCTCTAATTGTTGGATCTGTTGGTCGAAATTCAAAACTATCAATAATAGATTTGTAGTAAAGTCCTGTTCCACCAACAACAAGTATGTCTTGTTCAAAAGATAATTGAGGTATATTTGAGTCTATAAGATAATTTAAATAATCAACTACTGAAAAATTTTGGTCTGTTTCAGCTATATCTAGACCGTAGTATAGAACTTCTGATCTCATAGCTTCTGTTGGTTTAGCGGTTAATATATCTAATCCCCTATATACAGCCATTGAATCTAAAGATAAGATTGGTATATTTTTTTCTTTTGCTATTTTATGAGCTAAAGCTGATTTACCTGATGCTGTTGTGCCAGTTAAAAAGTACAGCAATTTATACTAATTCAGATTTTAATGCAAAAGGAGTAGCTTCAGTTATCAAAACTTTAACGTAATCACCAATTTTAATATTATTAGATGAAATATGAGTTGTTTGCCCACCATCGATTTTACCTGTAAAATAATTATTCGATTTTTTGGAGTAATTTTCTACTAATAACATCTGATTGGTTCCTATAAATCGTTTGTATCTTTGATGACTTATTTCAGTCTGTAGTTCTTTAAGTTTCATAAACCTATCATCAATAATACTTTTATCGATAAACTCATCTTTGAAATCAGAAGCTTTTGTACCAGGTCTTGGAGAAAACTTAAACATATATACTGCATCAAATTTAGAGTATCTAAGTACAGAAAGTGTTTCCTCAAAATCTTTATCTGTTTCTCCAGGAAATCCTACAATAACATCTGTTGTGAGTGAAACATCTTTAATTGTATTCTTAGCTAAATCTACTTTTTCAAGAAACTTTTTTTTATTATATCCTCTTTGCATTTTTCTTAATACAGTATCGCTTCCGCTTTGTAGTGGTATATGAATTTGATTTGTAACTTTATCAAGTTCATTAACTGATATTAAAGTATTGTCTTTAAAATCTTTTGGATGAGGTGAAGTGAAACGTATTCTTTTCAAATCTTTAACATCATTTAGGATATGGAGTAATTCAGAAAAATATGGTTTAGATTTTCCATTAATTTTTAAATCTCTTCCATAAGAATTTACATTTTGTCCAAGTAAAGTAATTTCTTTTATACCTGAATCTACAAGATTACTTACTTCGTTTAATATATCTGATGGCCTTCTACTAATTTCAGGACCTCTGACACTCGGTACGATACAGAATGTACATGAATTATCACAACCAATTTGAATTGTTACTAAAGCTGAAACTTCAGATTCTCTAATAGATGGTGCATCCGTAGGTAATGTTTTTATACCCTCTGTTACTTCAGTTATTGGTCCCCAATCTTCTGATTGATTAAGTAAATGTACTACATCGGTTAGATTATGTGTACCCATTACAACATCAACCCATGGTGCTCTATTTCTTACTAATTCCTTATCTTTTTGAGCAGCACATCCACCAACTAATAACTTACGTTTTGAATTTGCATTTTTCCATATTTTTAATTGTCCGAGAGTACCATAAAGTTTATCATCAGCATTTTCACGAATTGTACAAGTATTAATAAACAATACATCACTATCATCAATTGAACTTGCTTTAGACATTCCATCTTGTTCGAATAAACCTGCAATACGCTCAGAGTCATGTTCGTTCATTTGACATCCAAATGTTTTAACAAAGTACTTTAAACCATAACGTGAGGGTTTAATTTTTTTACTTCTATTTATTTCTAATGTTGTCTTCACATGCAAATTATATGAATGTTTTTATTAAATAAATACTACTTTTTCTTATTAGTTTCTTTTTTTTCTGTAGAATCATCTTCTACTGCTTCTTCTTTTGTAGTTTCTTCACTTTCTACCATTCCAACGGCTTTATAAACATCATTTTCTAGTTGTAAAGCAAGATCAGGATTTTCTCTTAAATAATTTTTAGAATTTTCTTTTCCTTGTCCTAGCTGAACATCATCATATGTAAACCAGGCACCACCTTTTCTCACAATGCCATGTTCAACACCAACATCTAGTAAACTTCCTTCTCTTGAAATCCCTTTACCAAACATAATATCAAACTCTGCCTCTCTGAAAGGAGGTGCTACTTTATTTTTAACTATTTTTGCTCTAATTCTATTACCAATCATTTCAGCACCTACTTTTAACGTTTCGATTCTTCTGATGTCTATTCTTACAGATGCATAGAATTTCAAAGCTCTACCACCGCTTGTTGTTTCAGGAGAACCCCACATTACACCAATTTTTTCTCTAATTTGATTAATGAAAATTACTGTTGTTTGTGTTTTGTTTATGGATCCTGTTAATTTTCTTAACGCTTGAGACATGAGCCTAGCTTGTATACCTACATGAGATTGTCCCATTTCTCCATCAATTTCTGCTTTTGGCACTAAAGCTGCAACTGAATCAATAATTACAATATCTACACCACCAGATTCAATAAGCATATCTGCTATTTCAAGTGCTTGCTCACCAGTATCAGGTTGAGATACCAATAATTCATCAATATCAACACCTAATGCTTTTGCGTATACTGGATCTAAAGCATGTTCTGCATCAATAAACGCTGCTACGCCACCTGCTTTTTGGGCTTCAGCGGCTACATGCAAAGACAGTGTTGTTTTACCTGAACTTTCAGGACCATATATTTCTACAACTCTTCCTTTAGGTATTCCACCAATTCCCAGTGCTAAATCTATAGATAAAGCTCCTGTTGATATTGCAGGAACTTTTTTTACATTATCAGTTCCAAGCTTCATCAATGAACCTTCGCCGAATTGTTTTTCTATTTGATCAAAAACTGTATCTAGTTTTTTTGCCCTGTCTTTATCCATTTTTATCTCCTTTTAATAGATTAATTCTATTTAATTAAAACATCTCTATATGACATATTATAATAGAACATTTGTTCTAATACAACGTTTTAATGTATTTTATTAACTGCCATATAGCTTTATTTGCCGCACGATCTATTATTTCTACCCTATTTCCATTTAATTTATGTTCAGTAATTTGAGTATTTTTCTTACTACTTATTGAAATAAATATTTTACCAATTGGATAATCAGTAGATGATAAGGGACCAGCTTCACCAAGAATTGAAATAGCTATATCTGTATTATATTTACTAATAGAAACAATGCTTAGTTCAGCTACAAGCTCTTCCCAACTATTATTAACTTCAGTTTCTAAAAATTTTGACTTAGCGAAATTGGTATAAACTATATCAGAAGATATGAGGTGGTTACTTATTCCAGGTACTTGTGTAATCTTTGACGTAATTTTTCCACCAGTAACACTTTCAACAATAGACAGAGTTAAATTTTTTTCTTTTAATAAATTTCCAATAATTGTATATAAAGGAATATTTTCAAAAGCCAATATATCTTCACTAAAATTATCTTTTAAATTCTGTAGAAATTTTAGATTTTCTTTATTGCTTATTGATTTAAGATCATATCTTAATTTAATTACTCCCTTACTAGCTAAATAAGCAATATCAATTCCATCAGGTTTAAATTTATTAATTTCTTGAGCGAGTTGAGATTCAGCTTGATTGTAAAATAATACAAATTGATATTGTTTATTTTTAATATCATATTCATTTTGTAGAAATGGAATTAATTCTTCATTAACAAGTGGTATAAATTCATTAGGCGGTCCAGGAAGTATAATTACGTTTTTATCTTTATCACTCATATGTAATCCTGGTGCAGTTCCATTATGATTAATTAACTTTTTAGCATTTTCTGGGATCATTGCTTGTTTTATATTTGTTTCTGGCATTTTTAATCCTCTTGATTTCCATCTGTTTTCCATCCAAGCAACATGGTTTTTATCAAGTACAAGTTTTATATCAAGAATTTCTGAAATTGATTCTTTTGTTATGTCGTCCTCAGTTGGACCAAGGCCACCACAGATAATTATTACTTCACAACTTTCATATAAATATTTAAATCCTTCTTCTATTTCACTTCTTTCATCGGATACTGTTATTTCTTTATTTAAATAAAAACCTGAATTATAAAGAATAGAACCTAGTTTTGATAAATTTGTATTAACAGTGTCACCAAGCAATATTTCAGTTCCTACTGTGAGTAATCCTATTTTCATATAATTTAGGTTAGCAATGTTTGTTAAAAATATAACTAAGCTAACTGTATGAATAAAAAAATATTTTTCTTTCTATTTTTTGTAAGTTGTTTTACAAGCACTAGTTCTGTAGAAATTGATACTTATAATTTATTAGTATATGAAAATATCGATAATGAGATTATTCAAGAAGATTTATCAGATAAAAATACGATAATTGTCTTTTGGGCTGATTACTGAGGAATATGTAGACAGGAGTTACCTGTTTTAGAGGAAAATTTAAAAAATTTAACAGATGAATATGATGTAATTGCTTTAGCTCATAGTGATAAAGAGAATACAACTAATTGGGTTAAAAGTAACTTAAAAGGAGATCTAAAAGTAGGATTTTCTAATGAAGAGATAAGAGATAAATATAAAGTTATTGGTCAACCACTAACAATAATATTAAATAAAGAAGGAGAAATTATTTATAGAGAATATGGATATATTCCGATAAATGATCTTTAATTTTATTTTTCGAATTTAAATCATCTTTTGTATAAGCAAAGTAATATAAAGTTATAACTAAGCGGAGGAAGATGTGAAAAAAACATTTCTTATTTTACTTTCTCTTACAATGATACTTACCGCTTGTGGTGGTAGCACTGAAGAGACAGTAGAAGAACCTGCAGTTGTTGAAGAAGTCGAAACTCTGGATTCACCAGCTACTACTGTTGCGCCGACTCTAGATAAAATAACTTTCGGTTTCATACCAAGTGCAGAACAAGCTGATCTTCAAGATAATATTAAACCATTAATGAAAGTTTTATCAGATGGTCTTGGTATTGAAGTTGAAGGTTTTGTAACTAGTGATTTTTCTGGATTATTAGTTGCTATGGGATCTGGGCAAGCAGACATAGGTGCTTTTAATACATTAGGTTATGTTAATGCATTAAATGTATTCCCTGACAGAATTGAAGCTATTGCAAAAGTAGTGAGATATGGTTCAGGATCTTACCATGCTAGCTTTTGGACAACAGATCCAAGCGTATGTGAATCAGCACCAGTAATAGGTGCATGGGAAAATATAGATGGAGTTCCGACATTAATACAAGGTTCGGAAACCTCCCCACCAGATGTAAAAGCACTCCAAGTAGGTTGGGCTTTTGGAGATAGTGGATTGATACCAGAAGTAAGAAATATTGATGGAGTTGATGTAACAGTTAGCCCAGGATATGCTTGCAAAGCAGACTTATCAGTTATGATTGGTGAGAATGTTTTATTTGTTGAAGAAGGTTCAACATCTGGATATCTCTATCCTTCATTACAGCTAAAAAATATGGGTATTGATTATAAAAAAGATATAACACAAGTATTTGCAGGCTCACATGATGGAGTTATTTCCGGTTTATATAATGGTGATGCAAAATTTGGAGTTACTTATGATGATGCAAGAAGAACATTAAGGAAAACTAATCCTGATGTTGGAGAAAAGGTAATCGCTATAGGTATCTCAGCAGAAATACCAAATGATGTTGTTGCAGTAAGATCTGATTTGCCAGAAGATATTAAAGGTAAGATTTATCAAATATTATCTGACTACATGGCAACAGAAGAAGGTGCTGCAGTAATGGATGAAATCTATGGGTGGACAGATGTCGTACCTGCAGATAACTCAGAATTTGATGTTGTAAAACAAGCAGCAGAAGAATTCGGACTCTACGACGAGTAATAGATTTTTCAACCGGGTTGACTAACAACCCGGTTGAATTTTTTGTATTATGATAAAATTTGAAAATATTAATGTTACATATCCTGGTGGTGTTGAAGCTTTAAAAGATTTAAATCTTGAAATCAATGAAGGTGATTTTATCATTATTGTAGGTCTATCAGGGGCTGGTAAATCTACACTCTTAAGAACAATCAATAATTTAGTGAAGCCAACAAAAGGTGTTGTTTATTTAGAAGGTCAAGACGTTACTAATGCAAGAAAAAGAGATCTTAAAAAGATTAGATCTCAAATTGGAATGATATTCCAAACTTTTAATTTAGTTAATCGTTCTACAGTATTAAAGAATGTTTTAACTGGTAGATTAAGTAATGTATCAACTTTTAGATCCATATTTGGTTTATGGCCGAAAGATCAAAAAGATATGGCTTTTGAGGCACTTAATCAAGTAGAAATATTAGAGAAAGCTTATGTAAGAGCTTCTAATTTATCTGGCGGACAACAGCAACGTGTTGGAATAGCAAGAGCTTTGTCCCAGAAACCTAAGGTAATGTTAGCTGATGAACCTGTAGCATCTCTTGACCCAATAACTTCTAGGGTTGTCATGAGTTATTTAAAAAAAATAAATACAGACTTAGGTATAACAACTATCGTGAATTTACATTTTCTTGATTTAGCTAAAGAATTCGGTGATAGATTAATAGGACTTAGAGATGGTGAATTAGTATATGATGGAAAAGTTGCTGATGTGTCAGATAAAGATTTTGAAAACATCTATGGAAGATCAATTAAATCTTCTGACTTAATTGGTGAAGATGATTAGTAATTTACCTAAAAAACCACCTCCCTCATATTTAGTTACACTTGGATTACCTTTTGCTTTTCTATTCACAATTTTTTCATTTAGAAGAGTTGGTTTTAATTTTCAAGATTTTAGAGAAAATCTTGAAAATAGAGCAATAGTTACGGATCCTTTATTTAATCCAAAATGGGCTTGGGCTTGGGAAAATACTGCAGAAGCTCTTTTAGAAACGGTACAAATAGCAATACTTGCAAGCATAGTTGGTTGTGCTGTTGCTTTGCCTCTTGCTTTTTACGCTTCAAGAGCTACAAATTTAAATAAATATTCATATTTTATTTACAAATCATTTCTTAATTTAGTAAGAACAATTCCTGATTTGTTTTGGGCTATGTTATTTACAGTTGCTGTTGGTATCGGGCCTTTTGCAGGTGTTTTAGCTTTGATAATGTTTTCTTTAGCAATAATGGGGAAATTATTATCTGAAACTATAGACAGTATTGATCCTGGACCAATGGAAGCAGCAAAAGCTACTGGAGCTTCACATAATCAAACTGTCTTTACCTCCGCATTGCCTCAAGTTCTACCAAATTTTACAGCGTATTTTCTATATATTTTTGAACTTTGTATTAGAGCTAGTGTAATTTTAGGGTTAGTTGGTGCAGGTGGTGTAGGTAGAATAATAGAAACGCAAAGAATATTTTTAAGATTCGATAGAATTTCTCCAATAATTGTAATAATTCTTGTAGTGGTAATTCTTATAGAACAATTTAGCGTATGGATAAGGAAAAAAATATTATGAATATTCCTACGCAACCATTTAATCAAAAAATATTTAAATACTCATTAACTACTATTATTATTTTTGCTTCCTTGTGGTCAGCTGCTGGCTTAGAAATTACTCTTGAACGTATTTTAGATGCTCCAAGACAAATTGGTATTTTAGTTGGTGCTATGTTCCCACTTGACCTTAGTCAAGAAGCTTTTGATAGAATTATTCCTAAAGTTTTTGAATCATTATTTATAGCCTGGGCTGGAACTGTTATTGGGGCTGTTTTTAGTTTCCCTATATCCTTTTTAGCTGCTACAAATGTAGCTTTAGGTTTTGTTAGTCGTATAACAAAACAAGTATTAAATGCTATAAGAGCCTTTCCTGAACTAATATTAGCTTTTGTATTTTTACCAATAACAGGACTTGGACCATTTACAGGTGTTTTAGCTGTGGGTATACATTCTATAGGTACTTTAGGAAAATTATCATCAGAAGTAATAGAAGGTATAGATGAAGGTCCTCTGGAAGCTATAAAGTCTTCTGGTGGTTCTAAAATTAACGAGTTAACTTTTGGTGTCATCCCACAAGTAATGCCAACAATAACTTCATATTGGTTATATAGATTTGAAATTAATTTAAGAGCATCAGCAGTATTAGGTGTTATTGGCGCTGGAGGTGTAGGTCAGGAGCTTATTAATCAACTAAGATTTAGAGATTTTCCTAGAGCTGGAGTTCTTCTTTAACAGAAGTTAAATTACTAGATTCAAATTCTTCAATACTTATTAATACTTCTCTAGCTTTCGAACCTTCAGATGGACCAACTATTCCTTGTGATTCTAAAATATCCATAAGTCTTCCAGCTCTAGCAAAACCAACTCTTAATTTTCTTTGAAGCATAGAGGTTGAACCAAGTTGTGAACGAACTACAAGTTCTTTGGCGGACATAATTAAATCTTCGTCTTCACCAAATTCATTTTCATTATTATTAACTAAAGATTTTTGTTCCTCAATAACAGCAGGGTTATATTCTGCATCTTTTTGTGATTTAACCCATGAAACAACTTCTTTAATTTCTTTTTCAGTGACCCATGCACCTTGTATTCTTTCTACTCGAGGATTTGATGCTGTTACAACTAACATATCTCCTAAGCCAATTAGTTTTTCTGCTCCTGATTGATCAAGAATAACTCTTGAGTCAGTTGTAGAAGCTACAGAAAAAGCAAGTCTAGATGGTATATTAGCTTTCATTACTCCTGTAATTACATCTACTGAAGGTCTTTGTGTTGCAACAACTAAATGAATTCCAATAGCTCTTGCCATCTGAGCGATTCTAACAATTGCGGACTCTACTTCCCTGCCAGCAACCATCATCAAGTCGTTAAGCTCATCAATGAACACGACTATATAAGGAAATCTATCAAACTTTTCTTCATCAAGTAACCCTGCATCATATTTTTCATGGTATCCATTTATATCTCTGACTTTTCCATCAGCTAATAAATCATATCTTCTATCCATTTCAGAAACAGCCCATGTTAATGCATCAACTGCTTTTTTAGGATTTGTAATAACTTTAGTTAATAAATGTGGCACATTATTATATTGTCCCAATTCAACTCGTTTTGGATCAACCATTACCATTTTAACTTCATCTGGATTCGTTCTACACAATAAAGATGTAACAATAGAATTAATACATGAAGACTTACCAGCACCAGTTTGTCCGGCAATTAATACATGAGGAAGCTCAGATAAATTAGTTAACCTTGCTTTCCCTGAAATATCTAATCCTAAAGCAACGCTAAGTGGATGGTTCTCTTTTTTAGCTTCATTTGATGTTAATACATCACCTAGAGAAACTAATTTTCTTTGTCTATTTGGAATTTCTATTCCTATTGCGCTTCTGCCAGGAATTGGAGCTAATAACCTTACATCAGGTGTTGCCAGAGCATAAGCTATGTCATGAGAAAGTGATGTTACTTTAGAAACTTTAACACCTGGAGCTAATTCGACTTCATATCTTGTAACAGTAGGTCCAGGAACTATGTTTGTTAGTTCTGCTTCTACACCATGTTCTTTTAAAAGATTTGTTAAGTCAGTAGCAGTTTGTTGAAGTAATTTTTTTGATGTAGACATTGCAGAGCCGTTTTTAAGTAATTTAAGAGGTGGTAATGTATATTTGTTAGATTGTTTGCTTTTATTGTTAGATTTTTTTTCTACTTTAGGTTCTTTTTTATTTAATAATTTAGTTTTTTGGCTTTTAGTTTTTAGTTCTAGAACATTGTCATTAATTTCTTCTTTATCTTCTAACTCATCTTGAATTTCTTCAGTTAAAAGTACATCAAAATTAATTTTTGAAGCTTCTCTTCTAGCTTTGAAAAATGCAAATATAAATTTGTAAATATATATTAAAATTGCTTGAGCTCCACCAATTAAATCCTTAAGTTCTATATCAGTCATATACAACACAGAAACTACTAATCCTAGAAGTAAAACAGCATGTGTCATTTGTTGATCTAATAAATTATTAAGAGGAAATACTATGAAAGCTGAGACAAATCCTCCAGATTTTTGGAGAATTTTACTACCCACACTTATAGAAAGAGGTTCAGAATGTATATAAAAGTGAAAAAGAGATGATGAAAATATTTGAACCCACAAAGTACCTACAAATACTTTTTGTGCTTTAACTACCTCTTTGTCCCTAATTAATATTGCAGCACCATAGAACATAAGTAAAGGTATTGCATAAACGCCATAACCGAAAGCCCAAGTTAACAATCCATAAATTAGTTGACCTATAGGCCCACCTTTTTGAAATGAAGATAATCCAATCAATATTCCTAAGGCGAACATAAATATAGATACAGATTGATAAGAAGAAATAAAATTTTTAAAGACAGACGTAATTGTATTGTTAAGTGTTTTAACGCCCTTGTTAATATTTATTAAATTGTTTTGTTTAGACACCCGCTTACGCCCTTTTACCCTTTTGCGAGTGGATGTCTTCACAGCCACGAATATATTATATCATAAAAAAGTAAGAAAATAAGCTTTATTTATTGTATTTTTTTGAAATTGTTTAGTAATTCTAGGCTTAATTCACTACTAATTTCTGTTATTGGCAGTAAGGGATGTCCTACATCTTCCCAAGTAATTGATAAGAGATTTTTAACTGGACCAGGACTAGGCTCTTTAAATAATAAACTAAAGATTGGTTGTATCTTTTTATCAATCTCTTTTGCTTGATCGTGTTTATTATCATTTAGTAAATTTATCATTTCAGAAATTTCTTTGCCTACAACATGAGAAGCTACTGAAACTACACCCTCAGCACCATTTTTAACAAATTCATATGTTAACGCATCATCACCAGAATATATTTTAGCTTTATCGCCTATTCTTTCAATTTGTTCAATTGAGAATTTTATATCACCTACGGCATCTTTAATAGAGTGAATATTTATATCATTAACAAGTGTTTCAATTGTTTCTAGCTCTATAAGTGTTGATGTTCTTCCGGGTATATTGTATGCCATGATAGGTAAATTTGATTTATTATTTATAGCTTCAAAATGTTTTAAAATTCCTAATTGTGAAGGCTTAGAATAATATGGTGTAACTATCATTATTCCATCCATTCCTAAATCTTCAGCAATCCTACTGTTTTCAATTGATTCTTTCGTTGAATATGTACCTGTACCAGCAATAAGTTTTACTTTGTCACCTACAGAATCTTTTGCTGTTTTGTATATTATTTCTCTATCATCTTGAGTTAGATTAGGTGATTCACCCGTTGTTCCAGTAAGGACTATAGCTTCAGACTTATCATGAACCAACTTTCTACATAATCTAAAAAAAGTATCTGTAGATATAATTCCATTTTTATCAAATGGTGTAATTGCAGCTGTAATAAGATTTCCGAAATTTGTCATAATAATATATTAAATCTTATTTTTTAATATTTTTTCCAATCCAAAGTAATATCCTTTCATGGAACTAAGTGATTCTAAAACCAGGTTAATACCTGTTAAATAAGCATTACGGTCAGTAACTATATGTTCGATATTTAATTCCTCATTTTTATTTTTAAAACTTACAATTTGTTCAGCCATGTATTCATCAGATCTGATTGAATCTATTGATATATTCTCTTTTTCTAGACTGTTTATTAAATCGAGTGAGGTCCCTGATGGTGAATCTATTTTATTTGAATGATGTTTTTCAGTTATATAAACTTTTTCGAAATCATATTGTATTTTTTGTGATATTAGTTTCTGAAATATGGAACCAATAGAAAAATTTGGAATGATGCAAACTATATTAGTATTCTTTATAAATTCATTTTTTAATATCTTTATTGACTTATCAGATAATCCAGATGAGCCAATAACAATTCCTTTAAATTTTTTACTATGATTGTAAATTTCATTTATAAAATCATTTATATTATTTGCTGAGACAAATACAAAAAGGTAATCCCCTTCAATTTCATCATATGTTTTAAAATATTTATATTCATTATTTGTATTATTGGGATCATAGATTCCAGATATTTCAAATTCATTTTTATTTTTAATAAAATCAGAAAGGAGTTTCCCCATCTTTCCTGATCCACCAGCTATTGCAATTTTTGTTTTAGACATAATTATTTTCTCTTATTCCAAACATCGTTAGTCTTTAATGATAATGTTATAAATAATGAAGTCTACAAAGAATAATATTGAATCTGAAATTGTTAATGAATTTGAAAAAATTAAACCTGCAATTACAAGACTCTTACAAAGTGAAAGTGAAAATAAAGAACTAGTTTTAAGAATAGGTAAAAGTAAAAGTAAAAACACTAACGAAGTTACAATAAACCCTACTATTCTTGTTAATTCTTTAGATGATTCTAAATTAGAAAGAATAGACTTGTTAATCGGTACAGTTGTTCATGAAGCTATTCACTCAATGAAAGAGTACAAAATAAATCCTGAAATTGATTATAAAAATTATGAAAACGATATAGAGGGATTAAATGACATTGATGATGTTTTAGAAATATTAGCAGGTCCGTTTGGAAAATATATCTTTGAATTAATTATCCACTCATTAGAAGAAAAATATTTTGTTAAAGATTTCAAAGGTTTATCGAGCATTTTAAAAGATATTTATATGGAAAAACAATTAAGAATTAACAAGCTAAATGACTTTAATAAGTTTTTGTCACTTCTCTTTCACAATATAACAAACTATATCGATATAGATTTATCAATATATAAAAAGAATATTAGAGAATCAGTTAATGAAGCCGTTAAATTAATAGGCAATTTAAATTCTAATAATATTGTAATTAGTGAAATTATCGATATAACAATCGAGATTGTTGATATATGTAGAAGAAATAATCTACTACCAGATTTAAATAATTTTTCATTAGGAGAAAAAAGAGAAATTACAGATTCTATGGAAGAAACAATTATAAATGAGCTTGGTGATATTCTCATACCTTCTTCGGTAAACGTGACTACAGGAAATACTCTTGATAAGTTCCTTGGTGAGTTTAGTAACTATGCTTCTGAAGAAAAAATTGATTTAATGGATGATCATGTATCAAAATTAGGAGCAGCAGAAACTATTTATCTTCCTGATGGCAAAGTATCTAATTTAGTTAGTACGGAGATACCAAACAATTTTAAATATTTACATGATTCAGGATTTTCAACTTATAATAATTTGCTAAAAGAATGGAATTTACCTGTATTTAAAGTTACCAATAAAATAAAACCATATTTTATACACAATAAAAAAAGACAGAGAATAAGTGGCTATGATCAAGGAGATTTGTCCCCTCACGTACCTTTAATGCTTGCTTCTAGTAGATACGAAAGAATGTATGAACAAAAACAAAGACTCTCAAATAAATCTTATGCAGTTTCTCTTCTAATAGACGGTAGTGGATCTATGTTAGAAAAGAAGAAGGATGAATTTTATCCTTGGTCAATGGCTGCTGGTTTAGTTGGTGCAAGTTATTTATCTCAAATTTGTCATGAATTAAATATAGACTTTGAATTAGCTATTTTTAATAGAGGCTTCGTAGCTGATAACGGTGAAAATGAAGTTGATTATTTAAAAAGAAAAATGTCTATTTCTTCAATGTTAAATTCTACTTATGGTTCAAATGCTGAAAATTATTTCAATACAACAAATCATTATTTTGTTAAAAGTTTTACTGATCCTTGGAGAGAGAAATACAATAAATTCATAGGTTTAATTGAATTTTCAAGAAAACTTAGAGATTCCATTGAAAACATCAATAATTTAGAAGAAATACCTCCAATAAGTATGTTTGAAAGAAGTACTAATGTAGATGAAAGAAATATTATGTATGCCACAAATAGACTTCTAAATCATCATTCTGATTCAAAAATGTTAGTAGTGCTTTCAGATGGTATGACGAGAGGTTCACTAATTGATTTAAGAAATACAATAAAATTTGCTACAAAAAACAATATTGATGTAGTTGGCGTAGGTATTGGTGAAAGAGGAACTTGGAAAGAATACATAAATCATACACAGATATTTCATCCAGAGGAATTAATACATTCGATAGTAAACATTACTAAAGATATACTTATAAAGAATATAAAAGAAAAATCTGGAGCAGCTTAATGGCTACAAAAAAGTTTATTAATAATGAAAGCAATGAGGCAGTAGAGCTTAATGAATGTAAATTAACAAAATCTTTAAACGATTATGAAGCTCGAGTCAAAAGAATACCAATTATTGATAAAAATTATGTAGATTTAGGTATCCAATTTAAGCTTGCACAGTTAATAGATAGTAAGATTGAGTCATTTAATAATGAAATTCCTATTCACGTTGCTTTAAAAGGTCACATGGGAACTGGAAAAGATCATGATATTGAACAATTTGCTGCTAAATTAAAATACCCATACTATAGAATTCCACTCTCTGGTGAAGTAAGAGATGTAACATTACTCGGATCTGTACAACTATATGGTGATGGAAAAGGTGGTACAGAAAGTAAATGGCAGGATGGTGAGTTAACAAGAGCATTAAGAGGGCCTGCAATTGTTAATTTATCAGAATTAAATGCAGCTGGTCCTGAAGTATTATTTGCACTTCATTCATTACTTGATAGACATAAAAAATTAGAATTACCAAATGGAGAGGTCATTGAACTTAGAGATGATTGTTTTATTTTTGGTACTATGAATCCAACAAGTTTAAGAGATTATTCGGGTACCCAATCACTAAATAAAGCATTTGCTGATAGATGGGTTATATGGGAAAAACCTTTTCCAAATAAAGAACAATTAGAACTTATATTTAATAAAAGATATCCTAATCTTCAAAAAGAATTTATAGATCTAATTATTAAATTAGCAATAGAAATTAACAATTCATTTATGTCTGAAGATATAAGTGTCAATATTGAAACACCAATGAGTCTACGAACTATAGTTGAACGAATACCTATTGGATTAGATATATATAAAAAAGCTTCAGATCCTCTATATGAATCATGGAAAAATTTTGTTTTACCCCATGTAAACAGTGATGACTTAGATCACTATAACACTTTATGGAACACTGTTGTAAGGAATGGTCCAGCTATAAAACCTAAATTCTAATAAGTTTCACCAATGGAATGCTTCTTTTGCTTCTTGCTCGATAGAGGTTAAAGGTTGGATAAATTTTAATTAGTTTCTTCCAATATTTTTCTATTTCATCTTCGGGAATAATTTCTGCTTTAATTTTATATTTTTTTTTGTTAACAACTACATTTCCATTATTAATTTGTATATTTAGAAACCATTCTGGATGAACATCACGACCACCATAAGATGCAGCAACTAGATAAGAATCACTGAGTTCAACATAAGTAAGTGGAACTTTTCTAATCAAATTTGTATTTCTTCCTTTAGTTTCAAGGAGTAAAATATTTCCACCTAAAATTATTGAACCTATTTTTGTATGATTAAATCTAATTAACCTTGTATGGATTTTTGTTACTAACTTAACTAACCATTTAGGCCAAAGATGAAATAATTTTCCAAATAAACGCCAGATATAACTTCCTTAAATATCTTGGTTGTTGTCTTTGAAACCATCAAATTTATTTTGAAAATCTTTGATTTTTTTATCTAAATCAGTAATTTCTAGGTTTGTTATTTCTTCTTTTAACTTATCGATTTGTTCTTTAATTGTTGTATTTTCATTAAATAAATTAAATACTATACGTATAACTAAAACGTAACTTAGAAATTTAAGTATTTTTTTCATGATTAAAATTCTAATAAATAATTATCAAATTAATAGTAGTTTTATTTAATCTTCTCCTTGGGCTAACGAATTTTCACAATTAAACTTAATATGTGAAAGAAATTTTAAGTAATTTAGTAGCAGAACAGCAACTATTGGATCAATATCTTCAAAGTATACCTGTAAGAAATTGGAATACTAAAACAACGTTCAAGAACTGGACGATTACAGAACATGTAAGTTATTTAGCGGGATTAGAAGATTTAGCATTTAATGCTTTAAAGAAAAAAGGTTCTGAATTTTCAAAGTATAAAGGACCTAAAGGATTAGAAAAATTTGAAAAAGATTGTATAGAGAGGGGCAAAGATATGAGACCTCAAGATGTTATAGAATGGTGGAGATTATCAAGAGCTAAAGTGGTAGAAACATTGGCAGACGCTACTCCTGGTAGAAAACTAAATTGGTGGAATAAGGAAATTGACTTTCTTACTTTTGCATCATGTAAGTTAGCTGAAACATGGGCGCATGGTTTAGATATCTATGCATGTATGAAGAAAGACTATGAAGATACTACAAGGATTGAACACATTGCACTTTATGGTTGGTTAAATGCAGAAAATACAAGTAAGCAAAATAAAATTAAATTTAAAGATTTAAGAATAGAATTAATAGGTCCAGAATATAGAGCTTGGCAATTTGGAAATGAAAATTCAGAAAATACTATAAAAGGAAATGCAAGTGATTGGTGCAGAATTGTAACAGGGAGAACTGATAAAAGTTTTAAACCAACACTTAGCACTGAAGGCGATTTCGCTAAAAAATTTATAAAATTTAATCATATAAAAATATAAAAAATGATAGTTTACGGTGTAATTCATTTAAAATCGTTACCTGGTTCGTCAGGAAACTCTCTAGACCTAGATCAGATTATTGATTTAGCTCAAGATGATTTGAATAGTTTATTATCCGGTGGTGTTGATGGTGTTATTATTGAAAATTTCGGTGATACACCTTTTGTAAAAGATGATGTATCTAAAAGAACATTAGCTAGTTTTACTACTGTGGTGGAAAATTTAGAACTCGATAAAGATATTAAAGTTGGTATTAATGTTTTGCGAAATGATGGTATAGCTGCTTTATCTATTGCTGAAGCAACTAAAGCTGATTTTGTGAGAATTAATGTATTAAATAATGTAATGATGTTTACAGATCAAGGAATAATAGAAGGAAAAGCTCATGAAATAGCAGAATTTAGAAACTCTTTAAATAAAGAAATAGAAATTTATGCAGATGTATTTGTTAAACACGCTGTACCACCAGAAGGTTCAAAAATTGAGAATCATACAGAAGAACTCATTCATAGAGCTGGTGCTGATGTTGTAATTGTTACGGGTGATGGAACTGGACATGAAATTAACATTAATGATCTAAATAATGTCAGAGATATAGTCCCACAGGGAAAACTTGCAATAGGATCAGGTGTAAATGAAGAAAACATTGAAGATTACTTAGGTATTGCTGATATCTTAATTATTGGAACAAATTTTAAAGTTGATCAAGACGTATCAAAAAGAGTTGATCAAAGAAGAGTTGAACAATTGATACAAATGATAAAATAATTAAATGTTTAAAAAAATATTTAATTGGGTGCAAAAAGTACACTATATAAAGTTTGAAAAGGACCAACTGTTACTTGAGTCACTAACAGACTATGCCAAAAAAAATAATATAAAAACAGCAGAAATCAGCTTTATTGGAGCTGTTCAAAATGTAAATGTTATGTATATGAATCAGGAAAATAAAAAATATGATAAACATACATTTGATGGGGGTCACGAAGTACTAAATGGTTTAGGTAATATTTCTATACTTGATGGAGAGCCTTTTGTTCATGTTCATATGACTGTAGCTGATAAAAATGGTAAAGCTTTTGGTGGGCATCTAGATGAAGGTACGAAAATCTGGTTAATAGAGGCTGTAATTAAAGAACCAACATTTTTTGGTAAAGGAATTGAAAGACATTTCAATGACGAAATATGTTTAAGTGTTTGGAATGATTAGATCATTGAGTTTCCACTCAACAAAAAACCGCCATCAATAGTTAACACTTCACCAGTTACCCAACCCGCGTCATCTGAACACATATAATAAACAGCATTTGCAATATCTTCAGGTTCGCCTAATTTTTTTAATAGATGTAGATTTTTTGCAAATTCTTCATTTTCCCATAAAAGTTGAGACAATTTAGTTTTAACAATTGCTGGAGCTACACCATTTACTCTAATATCTGGAGCTAGCTCATATGCTAATTGTTTAGTTAAGTATATCAATGCAGCTTTGGAAACATTATAAGCACCCATGAGTTGAGAAGGAGCTATGCCACCTACTGAACAAATATTCATAATTGCTGTGCTTAATTCATTCTTATAAGCAGCTCTTGACCATAAAAGTGGACCCAATAAATTTACATCCCAAGTTTTTTGAACAGCACCGATATCAACATCCATTAGTGCTCCACCAGCTGGATTTGTGCCAGCATTATTTACTAAAATATCTAAGCTTCCAAATTTTTCATTTAAGTCTTTACAAGTTTTATCAGCAGCTTCTTCGTCATCTGCTTTAGCTGCAATAGTGTGAAAGTTTTTATTATTAACTTCATTTGATAAATCTTTTAAGGTTTCCTCTTTTCTGCCTGTTACAACTACATTGTATTCTTCTGTTTCTAAATATTTTTCAGCAATTGCTAAACCTATTCCCCTGCTCCCGCCTGTTATTAATATTGTTTTCATAATTATGTTAAGTATACATCTTATTTCAATTTTCAGTTACAGTGATATAACTGATGCAAAATTTAGATAAATATACATACCTTCTTACAAAAAATAGGGATTTTCAGAAACTATTTTATGCAAAGCTAATTACATTTTCTGGTGATTGGTTTTTAGTCGTTCCATTATTAGGTATCGTTTATGAGTTAACTAATAACGCTTTATTAACTTCAACAGTATTAATAGTTCAAAGCGCTCCTATGGTCCTTTTTTCAAGTTTTGGAGGATACTTAGCAGACAGATATGATAGGCGATTAATTTTAACAATTTCAGAATTTTTAAGTGCTTTAGGTGTTTTATTAGTAATGTATGCTGTCAGCACAGAAAATGTATTCTATATACTTTCCTCTTACTTTATGTTGCTATTAGTGAACGTAGCTTATATGCCTACTTCAGATGCTGCATTGCCAAATATTGTAAAAAGAGAATTTTTACCTGAAGCAAATGTGTTATTTTTTTCTACATGGGGAATAGCTGCTGGTTTAGGTGCTGGACTTGGTGGTTTACTATCATCAATACTCACTAGAAATCAATTATTTACAATTAATTTTTTATCGTTTGTTATATCTGCTTTTTTAATATTTTTAATAAAAACAAATTTAAGTGAAGATAAAAACAAAGAAGCAGCTGTTGAAAATACTAAATTATCTGATGGTTTAAAATTTGCAAAAAAAAATAAGAATGTTCTTTACCTTGTTATTACAAAAGGTACGTTTGGAATATCAGCAGCAGGACTGCTTGCGTTATTTACTATTCTATCTGTTGATGTTTACTCAACTGGAGATTACGGTTCTGGTTTAATGTGGGGAGCGCGAGGTGTTGGTGCTTTTGTAGGACCATTACTTTTTCGATATTTTTATGGATCAAGCGATGGAAAGCTTTTATCAACAATTGGTCCTGGCATAATGATTTGGGGAATTTTTTATTTTCTGATTCCTTTTTCAGCATCACTATATCTAACTGTGTTTTTATTAATAATTGCACATTGTGGTGGTGGAGCACAGTGGGCATTTTCTTCGTATGGTTTACAAATACTCACTCCTGACAAACTAAGAGGTAGGATTGCGGGTATTGATTATACTTTTTATTTTTTAATGTATACTATTTCAAATTTATTAATAGGATATCTTGCTACAAAATATGACATCTTGCTTTTATTTAGATATTTTCCAATGATGGGATTCTTCTTTGGTTTTATTTGGTATCTTCAAACAAGAAAATTCTGGAAAGAACTTAGCTAATTAACTCTTGGTAAGTTATCTACTTTAGTTGTATATGATGCTGACTTTCTATCTGCTCTCATTTTCCAATTTTTATGAACTCCTTGCGCTCCAAAAAATA
>LULT01000071.1_pt1 | contig 26936 bp, 31 predicted proteins | sample 728141 | NCBI WGS metagenome assembly LULT01 (sample SAMN03860282, study PRJNA289734) | marine metagenome | biome: seawater column; feature: ocean; material: water; isolation source: Red Sea water column Station 108 - depth 100m | place: Saudi Arabia: Red Sea | collected 2011-10-15 | depth 100 m | reverse complement strand
GTTTTTTTGAAATTCTTTGGTGTTGAATGGCTGGTTGCTAGTTGATTGAGTGTTTGAATTGCACTTTCCATTGCTTGTTTATTCTCTTCACTCATTTTGTCTACGAACTAAATCCATTTTATATTCTTAATAATTTTTCTTATTTTATGGAAGATCTTCCTCGACTAGCTCGTGATTCTGACAAAAAAGATGTTTTGAGTTTTTGTAAAAAGACGTTTTCTTGGGGTGATTACATTCATGAAGTTTGGGATAGTTGGATTGGTGAAGGAAATCTGATTGTAATTGAACAAAATGGTATTCCAATATCAATGACTCATGCTGCATTTTATCCAGATGAAAACATGATCTGGATTGAAGGAATTAGAGTTAACAAAAACTTTCGAAACAATGGAATTGCACAAAAAATGATTAATCATCTTGAAGATACTGCTAAATCACAAAACTGTACAATCTCTCGAATGTTAATTGACCCACATCATGTCTAATTCATGTATTGATTCTATCAGTCTTGATAAACAAAATTCTCACTTTATTGAATCATGGAGATGGATTCCATTGACTGATGATAGATTGAAAAAACTAGATTCTGAAAACAAAATATTTTGTCAGAAAGACAATGAGAAATTAATCACACTAGGAATAATCACCGAATCCCAATCCTTTGAAAATACAATTATTTTAGAAATTCTTTCTGGAAAAGATTCTGAACAACTGATTAAATACACTCAAAATCTTGCATATCAAAAAAACTATTCAAAAGTTAGAATACTAACTGAACTTGAATCATTACCCTCAATTCATAACCTTGAAAACAAATTTCCATTTTATCTTATGGAGAAAAAATTCTAGTCAATAAATCTGACTTTGTTTTGGATGGTTCCAAGATTTTCAATTTCCATCTCTATTTGGTCTCCATCTTTTAGGTATGGTATATTCGGATTATTCAATGCAACTCCTGCTGCTGTACCAGTTGAAATAATATCTCCTGGTTCCAGTGTTATTGATCTACTTAGTATTGAAATGATTGATGGAATTTTTATGAACATATTTGATGTTGTAGAATTTTGTCTAACTTCTCCATTTATCTTTGTTAAAAGCTTGAGGTTCTGTGGATCTTCAATCTCATCTTTTGTTGTTATCCATGGACCACATGGTGCAAATCCGTCAAATGATTTTGCACGAGTAAATTGTTTGTCCATTGCTTGAATGTCTCTTGCTGAAACATCATTTAGTATCATATATCCGAAAATTACATTCATTGCCTCTTCTTCTGAAATGTTCTTACACTTCTTACCAATTATCAATGCAAGTTCTATCTCATAATCCAACTCCTTAACAAAATTTGGACAAATAATTTCTCCATTGGTTCCATTTAGAGCAGTTCTTGGTTTGTTTACAATTGCCGGCTCTTTTGGAGGCGTTAATTTTTGCTCTTCAGCATGATCTTTGTAGTTAAACGCCAAACAGATTATCTTGTTAGGGTTTGGAATTGGTGCTAAAACCTCAAAATCTGACAAATTATGTTTGAACTCTATTTCATCCATTTTAGGAACAATTTCTTCATACCATCCATCAAACAAGAAATCTCTTACATTTAGTGGAATTGGTACTCCTGTGGAATGTGTAATGTCATCTTTAGTTGCAATTTTTCCATCTCTGACAAAACCAAAAGTTTCTTTGCCATCTTTTACTACTCTTGCAATTTTCATTTTTTCTCACTTGTGTGTAAATATGACTTGGTGTGTTGATTCTTTTCTACAATATCCAAATCTTATGAATTGGATTTCATCACCGTCTTTTAATTCTAAGTATGCCTGTTCAACATAGCCTTCAATTTCTCTAAGACTATCTTCGTTGAAAGTCTCCCCAAAAAATAACTGATCTGGGACAATAATTTTGATTTTTACTGATTCTCCCGCAACCCATTGTATCTTTTTTTCAATATTATCGGCATTTTCTGAAATAAATTCAGCTGTAAGATTTGAACCATCTTCTATAATCTTGAAAATTCCAATACCTAGTAATCTGATTGATTCACCATTTTTCAATTCCTTTGCATCGTCACCTTCAATCATGACCGAATCATTCACAGTAACGGTTCTTTTTCCCAAATCTATGGTAGGATGATTTGGTAAATGGAACTCATTAGATGGGAGGTTTGTCACCTTCAATTCTTTTGGATTACGAACCATGTGCAGTCTAATGCTTTCTGAATCGATTATTTTCTTGTTAAATGCCTCTAGTGATGCAAATGGGGAAACAGTATCGTTTTTTGTTAATCCTAAGGATAAAACAAATTTTTTTACCGCTTCTGGTCTAATTCCTCTTCTACGAAGTCCTTCCAGAGTTGGCAATCTTGGGTCATCATACCATGGAACCTTGCCGTTTTCAATTAGTGGTTTTAGAGCACTCTTTGATACCGGCATTCCCTCCAAATCCAATCTACCAAAAAAGATGAACTCAGATTTCTCCATTCCTAATTTGTCTAATATGGTGTGATGAAGCTCTTTTCTTAATTCAAATTCTTTTGATCTCATTGCATGTGAGACCTTGCTAATACTGTCAAAAATTATGCCTGCAAAGTCATATGTTGGCCAAACCTTGTATTTTTGCTCCTGTCGTGCGTGTCTTTTTGTATTAATTCTGAATAATGCAGGGTCACGCATAGTTGTATTTCCTGATTGCATGTTTCCTCTAAATCTCAAAAGAGCCTGTCCTTCTTTGAAGCCTTTTTCTTCAAACATCTTATGCCATAATTTTTCGTTTTCTTCTACACTTTGTTTTGTACAATTACACTCTATCATCTCTCTTCTATTTTTACTAATGTTATCTTGACTACATGTGCAAACATATGCGTCATTTGATTTAATGATCTCATCTGCTTTTTGATACAGAACATCTAAACTATCTGAAACGTATTCGACACTGTCATATTTTATTCCAAGCCAATCCATTCCAACTTTAATTGCTGCATAATATTCTAATCGTTCTGTTCCTGGATTTGTATCCTCAAATCTTAAGATTAGTTTACCATTGTGCATTTTTGAATACTCTTCACTGATTACTGCTGCCTTTGCATGACCTATGTGTGGATAACCATTTGGTGCAGGAGGAAATCTTGTAATTATTTCTCTTCCTTCAGTATTTTTTAGTGGTGGTAAGAGACTTTGTTTTTCAGGTTTCTCCTTTTTTACTTCTAATAACTCAGGATATTTTTCTTGTATCTCTTTTTGTTGTTCTTCAATTGGAATTTGATTTATCTCTGAAACAATTTCAGTAATGATTGGTCCTATCTCTTTAGCTTTTTGTCTTAGTTCTGGAACATTCCCCATAATCTTTGCAAGAATTGTTTTATCTCTTGTTTGACCCTCATGTTCTGTTGCATTTTGTAAAGCAAATTTTCTAATCTCGCTTCTTATCTCTTCGTCATTCATTCTATAATGCTACTAATTTTACAGTATCCATCTTTTTGTTAATTTGAAAATTCTTTGTAATATCACTAACTAATTCTGACTCTCCTTTTAAGATGAAAAGTTCCATACATTTGTCTCCTTCAATTTTACTGTGTAAATGCATCGTGATTAGGTCTTCAAAGGAATGCTTAACATCAGTTACCTGATTATCATATTCATCATTATGTACTACTAGCAAAATGGCATTAACATTTCCTGAAAGATCTTCTTTTTGTTTCTCCTCAGAAACAAAACTTCGTATCCCTGCTCTGATGGCATCTGATCTACCTGAAAATCCAAGACTCTTCTGTAAAGCATCAATTTGTTTGAGAATTTCATCATTTAATGAGATCGAAACAATAGGCATACGCACATTGTTATTAAGAAACATAAAAATTTTAACAAAATATTATTAACATTTCTTGAAGATTATTCATGCTCACTGTTATTAAGAAACATAGTAATTTTAACAAAATATTATTAACTTTTTTTACATTTATTAATAAATTCTATCACCTTAGAATTATGACGACAATGATTCAAGTAAATCTTGAAGTTGGAAATGTTGACAGCGCAGAAGAATGGACAAATGAAATTGTCAATGTTTATGCCGATATGGAAATATCTGACGTAAGCATCTCTGGAAATAAAATTTCATTTAAAGCTGGTCTTTCTGGAATGGATGATACCACTGGTGATGATATCAAACTAAAGATTGATGAGTATGCTACCATGTCTGATGTAGAAATCAAAAACATTTCATGCTGATAATCCACCAAAATTTTTATTTTTTTGTATTATAATTTTCAATTCGTAGTTACACTATTCTTTTAATCAAATCTAAAGAAAGACATTCAACAATTTATCAGAATGTGCAAGCACTAGCGTAAATGCAACAACTGCAATAATTTGTTTTCCTACCATTTTAATTGCAAACATCCATGACATTTCGCGAATAACGGTTAAGAATGTCACAATACATGGAAGTAATGTACCTGCTAGATAAACTCCTGTCAAAATTTGTATTGCTGAAAGAGAGCTTACCAAATTAGGTTCTGCAAGAAGTAATAATCCATCCTTTCGAATAGAACCAAATATTATTGCAAGTGAGGCGTCTTCTGGCAGATTGAAGAATTTCATTAGGAAACTAATCTCAACTGCAAAATAATCAATAATACCGGTCCAACTTATGATGGATGCAACAAATGTAATTCCCAAAAAAATTGGAAGTGCCATCTTAAAGAACTGACTGATGTTTGACTTTGATTCTCTCCAAATTGCACCTACTGTAGGTCTCTCAAAAAATACTTGCCCTTCAATTACCGGCATATTTAGATTGAGACGATTTTTCTTTCTACTTACTAATCTAGTGTAAAGAATAGTTGTTGCTGTCAAAAAAAGTAAAAAAGGAACAACCAACCAAGGCATACTTGCTGCTGAAAAAACAGCAATGGATGCACTAAATTGATATGAACATGCAGAGCCAAAACTTATCGCAGACACAGTTGTTCCTCTTGTACAACTTGAACAAGATCTACTACTAATGACAGCAGGAACATTACAGCCAAATCCCATTACTATTCGAGTTACATCTCTTCCACTCACTCCGATTCTCTTGGTTAGTGGATTGATGGCTAATGATGTCCTGTCTAATAATCCAGTTGATTTGTAAATCCCAAGTACTAATGCGTATATTACAACTACGGGAGTTGCCCAAACAAAAAGAAATGGACCCATTGACAAGAACCCATAATCCCCGACTAAAACATCCATTAATGGTGATGGTAGGGTGCTAAGACTTTCTATTGGTTCTCTTAACAGATCTGATATTATTGGATGAATAATTTCTCCAAAATAATTGGCTCCAATAACTGATAATATTGCAGGAGAAAGCAATAATGCCAGTCCAATCAAAACTCCTGCATGTTTTTTTTCAAGAACTGTTGATTCTGGTCTAATTGAAATTCCTGTATGAAATGTTTTGTTTGAGAATATACATGGATTCTCTAATGTCTCAAAAATCATACTCTTTTGAGACTCGGTAATTCTTCTTGCATCTAGGGCTATGATGGGAGTCTTAAGATCTTGTTCTAGATTCTCAATTATGTAATTATTTTTTGAATCAAATCTGTCCCAATTTGTTACTATTATCATTCCTTTCTTGTCTTTAATCAATGGGAGGAAATATTCAATATCATCATCTATGTTTGTGGCACTAACGACAAGCAATATGGAATCATCTCCTTGTATAGATGAAATTGCAATTTTTGTTGTTTCGCTGTCGGACTCAAAAACTATCCCTGGGGTATCGACAAAGGAAAATCTATCGTTGTTGTAAGATTCCTTTGAAACAGTAGACCCTTTGAAATTACTACTTTCTACCTCTTTTCCAGTAAGCGATGAAATTAATTGTGATTTTCCAACTCCCTCTTTGCCAATAACAATAATTTTTGGAGTTGAAGAATTTTTTAGCATGCTAAACCCTCCCACCCACATGATGGACAGAAACTTACTTCTTCTGGCCATGAATCTCCACAAGCGCCACAAGCTTTTTTTGTTTTTTGAGATTGTTGTTTAAGATTAGTTTGTAATGGCTCTAATGCTCCTGCATTATAGTCTTGTTCGGGTGGTTCAAAAGTTTGTAGAATTTTTGGAAATTTCTCAGATAGTATAGACCATTTTTCATCTAAGCGAATAGGAGATGATAAATGCTGACCTTTTAATGAACTATCACGATATGGTTGTCCCGCTGTTGTTAAAACCCATTCTTCATATCTTTGTAACCACTTCATGGATTTAAGAACTAATTTTAACATCAGACGTTTTTCATTAGAAGTATTTGGTATTGTACACTGTGGAATCTGTTCGGGCTCCCATATGTGAGATGGAAGTGAACTGACACTAAGTAATTTTGGTATAAATTCATGACGCCACAAAAATACTGCATCATTTTTTGTAGCAAATATCATCCCAAAACCCCAAAGAATTATTTGATCATCTTGTTCAGTTAATGAGTATTGACTAGTTCCTTGTGCATTATTTGGTGGTCTCTGTTTGGTAAACCCATATTCCAGTAAAAGATTTTTCTCGTATAGTATATCTTTACCAAAGGCATAGATTTGTTTTGTAAAAAATCTCTGCCAATCCTTTTGAATATATTTTGGAACATATTCTGAATAATTCTGGTTATCTTCTTCTGTTGAATTTTTTTTAGTCGTTTTTAATTTTTCAACAAATTTTCCTGTTATGCTAAACGGTCGTGTTTTCATACCCTGTAACCAATGAACTCTCTGAGGAAATTTTGTATATTAAGATTCTTACAAATTATTAATAATAATTAGTATAAATACCTAAAAACTTTAATATTCTTAGGCGTGAAAATGAATATGTTTGAAGTAGCCGTGGTAGGGGCCGGACCATCAGGCATTGGAGTGTCAATAATACTGCAAAAGATGGGCGTCAATTTTACAGTTATAGACCGCAATAATGTAGGCAGTTCTTTTCTTAAATGGCCAAAGCAGATGAAATTACTAACTCCTTCGTTTTTCAGTAACACATTCAAAATGATAGATCTCAACGCAATAACCTATGATACTTCCCCTGCATTGACATTGCAGACAGAACATCCAAGTGGACAAGAATATGCAGCATATCTGAAAAAACTTTCAGACCATTTTAAGCTCCCAATCCAAGGTAACACCAATGTGGATTCAGTATCAAAAAATGGAGATGTTTTTATCATCAAAACTAACAAAGGAGAAATCAAATCTAAATATGTAGTCTGGGCTGCAGGCGAATTTCAATACCCAAAAATCCATTCATTCCCAGGTTCAAAACATTGTACACACAACAGTTTGATTTCCAATTGGGAAAATGTTCAAGGTGATGAATTTTTTGTTATAGGTGGTTATGAAAGTGGTATGGATACTGCAATTAATTTAGCAGCACGAAATAAACGCGTTCTAATAATTGACAAAGATAATTTGCTAGAAAGTGAAGATATAGATCCTAGTAGAACAATATCCCCATACACAAAAGACAGATTGAGAAAAGTCAATACTGATAATCAAATAGAGTTTCATACTGGAAGAGTAATTAGGGTAGAAAAGGAAGATAATGAATATGTAATTTTTACAGAAAAAAAGAAAATTCGTTCCAAAACAAAACCAATTCTTGCTACTGGTTTTAAAGGAAGTCTTTCATTAATTAAAGGACTGTTTGACTGGGAGGATGGAAAAGCACAATTAAACTCATATGATGAATCTACAAAGACTCCGGGACTTTATGTAACAGGCCCAATGCTACAATCTCATAATATGATTTTCTGTTTTATTTACAAATTTCAGCAGAGATTTGCAGTAGTTGCAAATAATATTGGAATAAAATTAAGTAAAGATGTCACTGTAATTGAACAGTATAAAAAAGAAGGAATGTATCTTGATAATCTTGAAGATGCCAAAGACGAGTGTGCATGTTAAAAGTTGAAAATCTTAGAAAAAAACTTGCAAGAATGTTTAAACCAGGTGGTATGGTCAGACAACAAGGAAGATACTATCTATTGGTTAGGTAGAATCCACGCATTTATGAAAATGGCAGAAGAACATAATTATGAAGTCTCTCTTTCAATAAAACTTGAAAATTGTAAGATTGAAGAAAAATAAAATTTGAACAATAATTAGGAAAAACAATCGCCATTTATTCTTATTAAGAAACATCGAAAATTTGACAAAATGTTATTAACTTTTTACACATTTATTAATAACATTTTTTGATTATTACTATGGCAAGTTTGGATAGTCTGTTCGATACCAACCACATGCTTCGGTCATACTCATCTACTTGCCATCTTTTTTCTTGGAGTGATTATCAATGAATAAAAATTCATCAATTGCTATTGTAGCTGGTGTTGCTATTGCAGTAGCAGTTATTGCATCTGTTTTTGCATTTAGTGCAATTTCAAACGACTCTGTACCTATGGATGTACCTGATGAAGTAACTCAAGTTAACATCGTTCCACCAGAAGAAAAAATAACAGTCTTAACATCATTTTATCCATATCATGAGTTTACAAAAAATATAGCTGGTGACTTTGCTGAAGTTAAACAGTTTATGCCAGCTGGAGTAGAGGCTCATGATTGGGAACCTCGTGCACAAGAGATTCAATCCTTACTACGTGCAGACGTTTTTGTTTACAATGGATTAGGAATGGAATCTTATGTTGATCAAATAATGGAATCTGGAGAATTTGACAATGTTTTATTTGTTAAAGCATCTAAAGGTGTTGAACTAATAGAATTTGAAGATGATCATGGTGGACACGATGAACATGATGATCATGCAAAAGAAGAAGGACACGATGAACATGATGATCATGCAAAAGAAGAAGGACACGATGATCATGACGAACATGAATCTCACGCAGAAGAATTTTACGAAGAAATTGCATTAGTAATTGAAGAATTTGAACATGGACATATGACTGAATCACAATCTATTGAAGCTATCGAAGAAATACTTCATGAACATGAAGGAGATGGACATGAACATGGAGCTGGTAAAATTGAAGAAATTGAACATGTCTTACATGAAATTGAAGATGGTGACATTGAAGGTTCAGAAGGTCTAGAAGAAATTCATCACTTAGTTTCTGGCGAAGATGTACATGATGAACACGCAAAAGAAGAAGACTATGATGAACACGATGAACACGATGAACACGAAAAAGAAGATGGACATCATGGACATGGACATCATGATTTTGAATTCGATCCTCACATTTGGTTAGACCCAATTTTAGTAAAACAACAAGTTAACGTTATACGAGATGGATTAATCGAAGCAGATCCTCAAAACAAAGAACACTATGAAGAAAACGCTCGTATCTACAATAACAAAATGGATACATTAGATATGAAAATAAACTCGGCGTTATCCTCATGTCAAAAAGACACGATTGTCCCATATCATAATGCATTTAGCTATCTTGGAGAAAGATATGACATACATATCATGGCTCTCGGTGGTATGGCACCTGATTCAGAAGCTTCCGCAGCGGAAATTGCTGAATTTGTAGATTTTGTTAAAGATAATGACATCAAAGTAATATTTTCAGAAGAATTAGTTGATCCTAGACTTGCAGAGGTAATTGCAGCTGAAGCAAATGCTCAGGTATTATTATTTAGTCCACTTGAAGCATTGACTCCCGAAGAAGCAGATAGAAACGTATCTTACATTGACAAGATGGAAGATAATCTTGATTCGCTAAAGGTAGCTCTTGAATGCCAATGAAAGGATGTAATAATGACCCACCAAAGTCTCAAAAAAATAACGACCCAACTGTAAATGAAATTCAAATTGAAATAAATGACTCTTCTTCCACTCATAACAATAATTTTGCAATAACATTAAAGTCAAAAAATGTCGATGTTGACAAATTACTTCCTATGGCAAAACAGTGGATAAAGGAACATAAACAAAAGACATGGCAAGGTGTGTGACTTGAATAGTAGTGTGGTTGGTACTATAATGGTGGCTCTTGAATGTCGGTAACGTCTGTATTAGATGTAAAAGATCTTACCATAAAATATGCTAATTTTCCTGCAGTAGATAACATTAGTTTTGATGTACAGCAGGGTGATTGTCTAGGAATTGTTGGACCAAATGGTGCTGGCAAGACTACGTTATTTAGAGCAATTCTAGGATTACAGTCATTTTCTGGTAATATCAAATTATTTGGATATGATAATTCAAAGTATAATTCAATCATTCCACTAATTGGTTATGTCCCACAAAAGGTAACATTTGAACCAAATTTTCCTGCAACTGTTTCTGATGTTGTTTCAATGGGTTTAATTTCTGATAAACGCATAGTCAAGGGAGCAAAATTAATTCAAGAATGTGGCTGTTGTTGGAATAGAATATACCAATCAATAAAAAAGAATGATGATAAAATAACTCAAGCCCTTCATACCGTAGGCTTAGAATCTCTTAGGGATAGAAGAATTGGTGAATTATCAGGTGGAGAATTACAACGTGTATTCATTGCAAAAGCCTTAGTAAAAGATCCTTTATTGTTAATTCTAGATGAGCCTGTTGCTAGTGTTGATGTTGAATCACAAACAAAATTCTATAATGTAATTAAAACAATTAATGAACAAAATAACATAACAGTAATCTGGTCTTCACATGACCTTGATGCAATATCAAAATACGCAAACAGAGTTGCATGCATGAATAAAAAACTCTATTTCCATGGAGAGAAAGAAAAATTCTTTTCAGACAAAGAACTTCTTAAAACTTATACTGAATCATCAATGCAAATGCACATGCATGATCATAACCATGACATGCATTAATGAGTTGAAGTAAAATGATCCTTGAAGCTCTTTCTTACGCATTTATGCAAAAAGCATTGATTGCAGGAGTTGCAGTTGGTATAATCTGTTCATTTATGGGAACATTTCTAGTTCTACGACGTTATTCTTTATTTGGTGATGGAATTGCACATGTTGCATTTGGTGGTATCTCGGTTGGTTTATTCTTAGGAGTATTCCCATTATGGACTGCATTTATTGTCTCGATATTAGGTGGATTGGGACTTCAAAAACTAAGACAAAGCACAAAGATATCTGGTGATGCAGCTGTTGCTGTAGTTTTGTCTTCTGGATTTGCAGTTGGTGTAATTCTTGTAAGCGCATCAGGTGGATTTTCAGTAGATCTTTTTAGCTTTCTGTTTGGAAGTATTCTTTTGATAAGTGATGAAGATCTTATAATGATTCTTACTATTAGTACAGGCGTTATTGCAACATTGATTCTTCTACAAAAACAATTCCTTCATCTAACATTCAACGAAGAACAAGCTAAACTTGGAGGGTTACAAACAACTTTGTTAAATTACGCTTTTGTTATTCTTGCTGCAATTACTGTTGTAACATCATTCCGACTAGTAGGAATGTTGTTAATCTCTGCACTTGTAGTAATTCCTAATATTACTGCAATGATGTATGGTAAAGGATTCAAAAAAACAGTTGGCATATCTCTAGGAATTTCAGTTTTCTCTGTGATTTCTGGCATACTTGTGTCCTATTTTTTCAATGTTGCAGCATCGGGAACTATAGTTATCATTGCAGTTGGAATTCTTATTGGTACTTTGGTCTTAAAATCAACAGGCATATTGCGTAAAGTCGACATCAAAACCCCTTCAAAAATAACCCATAACAGTTAGGTTGAATACGGCATGAATGCTTCATTACTAGATCAAGGAATCATAAATTTTGAAAATGAAAACTTTACAAAAGCAATAAATCTATTTGAAAAAATCCTAAAATCAGATCCTGGAAATTCTGAAGCAATAATTAACAAAGCATCTTGTCTTGCAGAAATTGGAAAATATGATGAGGCAATAAAACAATTAGAAATTTTTCTTAAGAAGAATCCAGATGATTTTGTTGCATTATACAATAAGGGAACGACACTATATGATATGGATAAACATGAAGAAGCATTGGATACATTTGATTCTGCATTGAAAATAGATTCAAAAAATCCTCATGCACTTTGTAACAAAGCAAATGTTCTTGTTGCGTTGGGACAACATGATGATGCCATACGTGTGTATAATTGTGCTTTACAGGTAGAACCAAAAGATGTTGAAATCTTAAACAATATTGGAATTGTTTATGCCGGACAAAAAAAGCATAAAAAAGCAATAAAGTTTTTTGAATCCGCACTTGATACACAAAAAGATGATATTGATTCATTGTGTAATCTTGGAAATTCTCTTTTAGAAATAGAAAAAAACAAGTTAGCATACAATTGTTTTAGAAAAGCAGTAAAACTCAATCCTAGCGATTTTGATGCAACTTTTCGTCTGGCAATAACATGTAATAATTTGAAAATGCCTGAAAGAGCCTTAATTTACTTTAACAAATTACTCCGTCGTGATAGAAAAAACATTGATGTTCTAATCAACAAAGGATACTCATTACATCTTATGGGTAAATACAGAAATGCTATACTCTGGACCATGACCATGACCATGACCATGACCATGACCATGACCATGACCATGACCATATGGACTTTTTAGAAAAAATTCAAAAAGATTCTGACTTTAAAAAAATGAAAAAAAATGCTAATTTCTTGTTCATGCTTAAACATAACTAAAATTTTCAATATTTCGTTATAATTTCCAATTACGTCTACTGAAATTGTTAAAACACTGGATTGTCATCTATAACGGTATGATAAAGACTCCTTGTCCTTTATGTAACAAAGAAATGAATGAACACAACAAGAGTCAGATTGAAAAATGCCTATGGAAATTTGTTAGAGAAGCAAAAAATCCTGTTGCATACGCATCAATTAATCCAATAAAGTGTCCAGAATGTGAAAAACAAATGCTAGATCACACTGTTTCTGAAGCAAATGAATGTGTAAATCAATTCATAGCTGACGCGTACTTCCTCTTCAATTCCAAGTGAACGAATTGTATTAACTGCAGTTTGTACATCTTTTTTTGCAGCATTAGATTTCCCAAATACTTTGAGGATTTTCTTCTTGTCACTTCCTCTTGCTTTTCTAATTGCTAAAAGAATTGGAAGTGATTTTTTACCTTCACGAATATCATTTCCTACAGGTTTCTTTGTTACTTTACTGTCTCCCATTATTCCAATCAAGTCATCAGTAATTTGAAATGCTATTCCTAAGTTACGTCCAAATGATGATAGATTTTTCACATCTTTTTCTTTTTTCTTTGCACAAATTGCGCCCATTGCACATGATACCTCAAAAAGAACGGCAGTTTTTTTCTCAATCATTTTGATATATTCTTGTTCAGTTGGAATTCTCTTATTTTCAGCAAGTTTTACATCATCTACTTGTCCTTCACAAATCTCTACACATGCTTTTGATAATTTAGTAACTAATTGGGTAGTATGAGCAGGCGATAGTTTTGACTTTGAAGAAATTGTATGATATGCTTTAGAGTACAAAACATCTCCTGCCAGAATTGCTAATGGCATGTCAAATTTGTTATGAGTAGTTGGAACTCCATGTCGCATCTCATCGTTATCCATTATGTCATCATGAACTAGTGTGAAATTGTGAATCATCTCAACTGAACTTGCTGCAGCTATTGCATCTGATTGTTTTCCGCCCAAAACTTTACAGCTTTTCAAAACTAGGTATGGTCTTAGTCTTTTTCCGCCATGTATTATCAAGTGAGCTGCTGCATCATACAGTTGTTTTGGCTCACCCTTTAACTCTTTTTTGAGAAATTTGTTTACGAATACGGCATTTTTTTTAATTGATTCAGATGACTTCAATTTACCAATCTCCAATTGTTCTCAGGAATGTAATGTTTAATTGCTTTTTCATAATTTTGTTTTAATCCCTCTTTGGTCCATTCTGAAATTAACGAAGAAAATTTTGTTTTTGTCTCTGATTCACAGTCATCCAAATAGTACAATGCAATGACCATCCATGGGCAATAGATGTCTCTGTTACTCTCAAGTTCTGCATTCATTTCCTCAGGTGAAATCCACTTTATTGCAGAAATTTCATCTTTGATTAATGATGATTCATCAAAGTCATCAACAACTCCCATTAGTGTACCACAAACTTCGTTTTCTGAACCTACGTCCTTGTATGGAACATGATATTCAAATTTGTTAACATAATTCATTTTACATTCTATTCCAATCTCTTCAGGCATTCTACGTTCTGCAGACGAAACGTATGTCTCGCCTTCTCTTGGATGACTTGCAACAGTGCCGTCCCAATCTCCTGGCCAAAGCATCTTTGAATCACTTCTTCTAGTGAGGAGTAATTTTCCTTCTTTGTTGAAGATTAATGCAGTAAATGCTCTGTGAAGTTTTCCGTTTGGTAAGTGACATTTCACCTTTTCTTCTTTTCCTATTGGATTGTCATTTCCATCTACTAAAATTACAAATTCTTCCATGATTATTTCCTGAATAGAGTACCTTCAAATTTCTTTCCTAAAATTGCATCGGTAATTCTCTTTGGTTTGTTACCGTTTACAAAGAATACCTTCAATCCTGCCTTTGCCATCTTATTTGCCTCGGTAATTTTTCTTGTCATGCCGCCTGTAACATCCATTGTATTTTCTTGAATTTTTGGAGTTTCTTTTTTGAAATCATGAATTAATTTCTTGCTTTTCAGATCTGAATACACTCCATCAACATTTAGAACAAATAGTGATAACCTAGGCTTCAAAACTTTTGCAATTGTAGTCATTATTACATCTCCAGATAAAATGTATGATTTTTTCTGTCCATACCATAATGCATCTCCAAATGTTATTGGAGTCAATCCTGATTTAGCTATATCATTAATTGTCAGAATCTTACTTCTGATTGATTTATTTCCTTTCATAAAGTCGGTAGGTGGTAAACAGTAGGAATTGACCTTATTTTTTACTGCACTATCTAGAATTATTTTGTTTAATTCTACCATTGAGTTTTTGACAATTGCAACACCTTTTGGGGTGGTCTTTGCAGGTTTTGTATGCATGTCATACTTTACTGACCAATAATGTCCGTATGAACCTCCGCCATGAACAATAATTACTGGCTCTTTGATTTTTCCAATCTCTTTCAAAATATTGTCTATGGTTTTTTTCCTAGGTGAGAGCGGTTTCTCCTTATTTGTGATTATTGAACCACCGAGTTTAATCAGAATCATAATTATCTCATCATCCTAGGTGTTAAAAACCTGCATTCCTGTTTTCTGTATTGTAACTTGATAAGTTTGATATTTTGTTGTATTGACATATTCTGAAAGGTCATCGTCTTTTTGTGTTAATGCAATAATACATCCTCCATCTCCTGCACCTGTAATCTTTGCACCAAATGTTATTTTCTCAATCTCTTTTGTAATTGATAACAGTTCATCATTTGAGACTCCAATTTGTTCTAAGAACATTTGATTTTGTGCCATGCATTTTCCAATTGTTTCTAAATCATTTTTCTTCATACTGTCTAGTGCTTTTGCAATGAGTCTTTCTTCTTCAGAACATAATTCTGTAAACACATCTGAATTATTCTCTTTGAATTTTCTTACTCTTTCTACAACTTTATCTGTTGAATGAACCTGTTCTGAATCTATTATTAGAAAATTAAATTCATTTTCTGTTTCAATCTTTGAAAAGCCCTTTTCTTTTTGATATTCAATGATACCACCAGATACTGATACTGTACAATCTGCACCTGATGTATTTGGGAAAATAGTTTTTTCCGCATTTATTGCAAGTTCTAACACCTCTTTTTCATCTGTATTATTAAATAAATTCAAAATTGATGCTGCTGCAGCAACACAACATGCAGAAGACGAACCTAATCCGGCACCGATTGGAATGTCTGATTCAATCTTTATTGTTATTCCTTTATCAAAATTATTTTTTTCAATTACTTGCTTTGCAATATAAAAAAATGGCCTAAACTTTTTTTCTACATTTGATACATCTTCATCTTTTTGTATTGATGATTGCCCAAGTGATGATGAAACTAGAATATTATCCGTGTTTGTTTTTTCAGATGTAACTGTTGCATACTTGTTTATGGCACCTAGTATTGCTTTATTCTGATAAACAACAAAATGTTCTCCAAAAAGAATAATTTTTCCAGGAGCTTTAGCTATTGAAGTCAAATAGTTATTTTGAAGAAAACTTCTATAATTCTTCTTCTATTTTGGTCTCAAAGTCATCAATCTCATATTTCATGTCTTGATCCTCTTTGAGTTCACCTTTTTGGATTAAAATCTCTCTTGCTAAAAGCCAGTAAATTGTTGCTAGTGCTTTTCGGCCTCTGTTATTTGCAGGAATTATCAAGTCTAGATTGGATGTTACATTGTTGGTATTTGAAATTCCAATAACTGGTATTCCTGCATTTGTTGCTTCTACAATTGCCTGACCGTCAACTTCTGGGTCTGAAATAATGATTAATTGTGGTTCGATGAAATATGGTAAAGATGGATTTGTTAGAGTACCTGGCATGAATCTTCTGAGCATATGTGTTGCTCCTGTTAATTCTACAAATTTCTCAATTGGAGTTGTTGCATATTCTTTTCCAGAGCATACGATGACTTTTTTCATATCAAATCTGGTTGCAAATTTTGCAGCGCTCTTAATTTTGGCTAATGTGATATCAATATCAATCATGTAAAGTCCTTCAGGGCTTGCTGAGTTGATAAATGGACGCATAGATTTGGTCTTCATGTCTGTTCCAACACGAATTCCAGTTGCTAGAACTTTCTTCTTTAGATCAGTAGTTTCTGTTTGTTGGCTCATTGCGATTTTTAAAAGTCAATCATGCCATGTATTAAATCATGCTCTGAAATACGAATCAATTCATTCAATTTTGCTACTCTTTCTCCTCCCACAATTCCAACTTTGAGTAGTTTTGAACCTGTTCCTATTCCTATGTGAGAAATATGTGAATCGCTAGATTCTCCAGAACGATGTGATGTGATTAATTTAATATTATTTTCATTGGCAACTTTGGCAAATTCTAATGCATCATACAAACTTCCTGCCTGATTTACTTTGAGAATTGCTGCATTGCAAGAATTTACATCGATTGCTTTTTTGAGAATTTTATTATTTGTTACAGTTAGGTCATCTCCTGTAATCATTGAATTTGGAAATTTCTTTGTAATTTCCGCCATGTCTTCAAATGCTTCTTCATGTACTGCATCTTCGGCATAGATTAGTTTGTATTTCTCAATAATTTTTGATGCAAATTCAATTTGTTCGCCTGAATCATTTTCAAATCCTGCACGGTCGTAAACATATTTTCCTTTTTCTTCATTCCATTGTGTTGATGATGCAAAATCAACTCCTAATGCAACTTCTTTACCAAGTGTAAAACCCAAGTTTTCAATTGCTTTGGCAGAAATATCTAATGCCTCTTCATTGGTAAACTTTGGAGCCCATCCACCTTCGTCTCCACGACCATTTGTGAATGTTGGATCATCTTTTAGAATTAATTTTTTTAGTTCTTTATGGACTTGAAGATTCATATCAATTGATTCTCTAACTGTTTTTGCACCTATTGATGCAACTAGAATTTCTTGTATGTCTGGGGTTCCAGGACCTGCATGAGCACCACCACCAAGAATATTCCCTAACGGAAATGGAAATTTCAAATCATTCTTGTCACTTATCATCTGGAAAAATTGTTTATTTTCTGCTTTAGCAGCAGATTCTGTTGCTGCAATTGTTATTGCAAATGCACATGCGCCACCAATTTTTGCATAGTTTTCAGTCTCATCAATTGAGTGAATTACATCATGTACTTTTTTCAAATCACTTGCATCTATTCCAATAAATTTATCTGAATTTTGATTTAAAATTGAAAGACTTTCTTCAGGACTATTGTTTGGAAAACTAACTGCTTCAAATTTACCTACACTTGCACCTGATGGGGCACATACTCTACCAACAAACTTTTCATCTGAAACAACATCGACTTCGATAGTTTTACTGCCTCTACTGTTGTAAAGAACTCTACCAGAAATTGCAGTAATCTTTGACAATTTATTCTAGTTCGCTTTGAACTTCTTGATTTCTCTTATGCATTGCTTCATAAAATGGAACAACTTGTTGTATTGTTTCTACTGTTGTTAAGAGCATTCGTCTACAACAATATCTCTCCATACCTAATTCATCAAGAACTTTCTTTGGATCTTCTCCAGTCTTTATTCTATTTTGATAATCAGAATATTTGTCAGCGATTAATTTTCCACAGGTAAAACATCTTACAGGTACTAACACACTTCAAAAAATCAATCAAGGATTATAAAAACCCTACAAGGATTTTTTTATGCGGGTATCGCCCAGCCTGGCCAAAGGCGCTAGCTTGAGGGGTTAGTCTCTTAGGAGTTCGTGGGTTCAAATCCCACTATCCGCACCATTACTTCTTTGAATTATTTCTGATATTTTTGATAAATTCTTGTCTTCTGATCTCTTCAGTAAGAACTAATCTTGTATCTTCAACCAACATTCTGTTAACATCCAACTTCCTTCTTGCCTCTTTCACAATCTTATCATATGTGGCAAATGGATACAAAATTAAATACAATTCTTCCATAATTCCAAAGTATCTTTCTGCATTTTTTGAATTACCAATTCTTATTTGATCAATTACTTGTCTTTTCAATTCTCCAATACAGTCAAGTAATCCAAGTATGTAGGATTCACCTGAAACTTTGATTGATTTGTAAGTTGGAATTTGTTTTCCTTCGATCACAGATAACAATGCAACTGCTTCAACCAATTCTTGTTCTGGTGTTAGCAGATATCTGTCAAGATCCCCTTTAGCTTTTTGTTTTAGCTTTACAAGAAGCGACTTTGCTTTTTTTATTTTTACTCTGGCTGAATCTAAATCATTTTTGTGAATAGCAATTATTGCTTGACTACAATTCACTATAACTTCACGATTATTTTTTATCAAAAACTCCCTTGATGAATTTGTTTTTTCTAATTCTCTAGAAATTTGTGGAAGAGATGATTTGACATTTTTTAATCCCATAGAATCAGAAATTATTATTCTTAGTTAAAGGCGTTTGCAAAACCTCTTTATTGAAATTATATTTCATGTCTACTGTGGAAATATCTGTAGATCAAATGTATCAAATTGAAAATAAAGGCCATGATATGGGATTCTTAAAAAAATTCATGATGGAAAATGCAGGTGCAGTAGCTGTTAGAAGATTAATTGAAAAAATTGGTGATGTTGATTCAAAAAATATTGTAATTTTTGTTGGAATGGGTAATAACGGTGGTGACGGTCAAGTTATGGCTAGACATCTTGCAGGTCATAATGCAAATGTCACTGTAGTGTTGTTGGGAACTCCTGACAAAATTAAAACTGAAGAAAGCAAATGGAATTGGTCAATACTTGAAAAAATGCCTTCTGTAAAATTGGTGACTGGTGATTCAACTGATTTTAATTTTAAACCTGATGTTATAGTTGATGGAATTTTAGGAACTGGAATAAAAGGTGAAATCCGGGAGCCATATGCTTCTGCAATTAACTTCATTAATCAAACTGATTGTTTCAAATTTGCAGTTGATGTTCCATCTGGCATGGATCCTCAAACAGGTGAAACTGCATCCTTATTCACAAAATGTGATATGACGGTAACTTTTCATAAAATGAAACAAGGAATTCCAAAAAGAAAAGACCTAACTGGTGAATTATCTGCTGAAAAAATTGGAATACCCCCAGAAGCGGAAGTTGGTATCATTTGATAGTTCATCAAATCCCTGTTGGACCTATGCAGAACTTTTCGTACGTTGTTGAAGACGAATCAACACATGAAGCCATTGTCATTGATCCATCTTGGGATTTGGATAAAATAATCTCAATTATTGATGAACAAAACCTACAACCAAAGTATATTGTTAACACTCATTGGCATGATGATCATACGAGAGGAAATGAAGAATTAGCACAAATGATTAGTGTAAAAATCATTCAACATGAAGCATCTACTTTACAAAATGATATGACAGTAAAAGATGGTGATTCAATCAAATTTGGTTGTTCAGAATTAGTCGTCTATCATACTCCGGGTCATTCAAAGGACAGTATCTGTCTTGTAGGTGATGGAAAAATATTTTCAGGAGATACACTTTTTGTTGGAAATTGTGGTAGAATTGATTTGCCTGGAGGTAGTGCAAGTGATCTCTATCACAGTTTGTTTGATGTACTTCACAATCTAGACGATAATCTCGTTTTATACCCCGGACATGACTATGGGATGGCTAAAACATCTACTATAGGAAATGAAAAAACGATGAATCCTGTCATGCAAAAAATTTCTGAAGATTCTTTTATTGATCGAATGGGTGGTTAAATTGTCAATCACTTGTCATGGAAATGTAACAAATGCAGAAAAAATAACCAAATTTCTTTCAAAAAAACGATTTACTTTTGGTTTAGTTGCATCATACAGTGAAACCTGTGAAATCCCTGGAATTACTATTGCTGGTGCTGATAAAGAATTCCTAAAATTCACTGCTCCTGCAGATTCTGAATACATTGAATATGGAAAATGTGTTTGTATTCCTGGAATTCCAATATCTCCTGATGGGAAGCCTACTCCTGCACTTTTAACGCGTATCTCGCTGAATACTGCAAAAATTCCGCATTTTGTTGTAAATGCTGGAAGTATGGTTAGACCTTCTTTGTGTTATTTTGATGCAGATATAATTCCCGGAAAAAATATTTCTGAATCCCCCGCAATGTCTATTGAACAAGTAAAATCTGCAATAAATTATGGTAAACAGTTAGGAAAAATCAAATCTCAAAATACCGATTGTTTGGTAATTGGCGAATGCGTACCCGGTGGTACTACTACTGCATTAGCAGTATTGAGAGCATCTGGACTGGAGTGTAATGTCAGTTCTAGCATGCAGAATAATCCTTTGGATTTGAAAAACAAAATTGTCTCTGATGCTTTGAAACGCAAGGAATCTGATGACATTTTAGATATTGTTGCTAATTTTGGAGATCCTATGATGCCTGTATGTGCTGGAATGTTATCTACTGCATCTGAAAGTTGTAATGTAATTTTAGCAGGTGGAACTCAGATGCTTGCTGTTCTCCAACTAGCAAAGTCCATTGGATATAAAATTGAAAATTCTGCAATTGGTTGTACCTCGTACATAGTTGATGATTCCCAAGCAAAATTTCTTGAAACTGTACAACAAATTGATGATATTGCAGTTCTTTCTTGCGATCCTTGCTTACACAACTCTCAGCATTTTGGACTTCGCTCTTACGCTGATGGTTTTGTAAAAGAAGGTGCAGGAGCTGGTGGTGCAATAATAGCATCTTTACTAAAAACCGAAAATTCTATTGAAAAATTATTTTCTCAATTTGAAAAAGAATACAAGAGAATTTCTACTTGACAGTAACTGATTTTGCCAAATTTCTTGGATAGTCAGGATCTGTATCTTTTTCTAAAGCTGAATAATATGTCAGTAACTGAATTGGTATAATCTCTGAAATTGGATAGAGAATTTCATTAATTTTTGGAATTTCCATCCAATAATCATAAACGTCACTTTCAATATCTGAAACGCCAATAATTTTCGCGCCACGGGCCTTAATCTCTCTTGCACTTGTTAATGTGTCATTATATGTTGAATCGTTTGGATTAATGACAATTACGAAAACGTCTGTATCCATTAATGCAAGAGGTCCATGTTTTAATTCTCCACCTGGAATTCCCTCTGCATGAATGTATGTCAACTCTTTCAATTTCAATGCTGATTCTATTGCAATTGGATAGTTAATTCCTCTACCCAAAATGTAAATGTCTGAGACATCTTTCAGCTCTTTTGCAATTTTTTTAATTTCAAGTGTATTTTCTATCATTTTTGAAATTGATTTTGAAAATCCTTCAAAATCAATTGTAATATCTTCTCCTAATTTCTGTACAATTTTGTATAGTATGATTAATTGTGCAGTAAAGCTCTTTGTTGCAGCAACTCCGATTTCTGGTCCACAACCCATTCCTAATACAACATTTCCTTTCCGTGATAGTGATGATGTGAGTAAATTAACAATGGAAATAACTTTACAATTACTTTTTTTTGCAATTCTTACTGCTTCTAAAACATCTGCACTCTCTCCACTTTGAGATATTGCAATTAAAACAGAACCTTCTTCAATTGTTTCTGGTGCAAATTGAAGCTCACTTGCAATAATTGGCTCTGATTTTATTTTTACATATTTTGATAAGATTTGTTTTGCAATTAATGCTGAATTATAACTTGTTCCGCTACCTGTAATGTAGATATTTTTTGCATTTCTTATGTATTCTACTGCTTCTTCTAATCCTTCTATTGTTCTCTCTCCTGCATCCAATATGAGATCTGGTTGCTCGTAAATTTCTTTTAATGTGAAATGTGCATAATCACCTTTGTATGCATCTCCAAATTCTTTTGAAACTTTAGTTATCTCGTGTTTAACTTTCTCTCCATTGAAATCTAATATTTGAAATTCATTATTTTCTAAAATTACAAAATTTCCACTTTTCATGTATATTGCATCATCGGTATATTCGATGAATCCTAATACGTCGCTAGATAAGAAAATATTTTCTTGTCCGACTCCTATGATTAATGGTTCGTGAAACCTTGCTGCTGCAAGTTGACCATTTTCAAACATTGCAACAAATGCATAATGTCCTTTTATCTCAGAAACCGTTTTCATGACTGTATCTTTAACATTTTTTGTAGATTCGTAATTTTTCTGAAGCAAGTTTGCAATAATCTCACTATCTGTCTCACTTTTGAAACTATATCCTTCATCTTCCAACTGTTTTTTTAGTTCTTCAAAATTTTCTATTATTCCGTTATGCACTATTGCAACTTTTCCTGAGTTACTTGGGTGTGGATGTGCGTTAAGATCTGTTACTTTTCCATGTGTTGCCCATCTGGTATGTCCAATGCCTATTTTGCCTGGTAATGTGTCTAGTTGAAATTTAGAATTTACTTCACTTACTTTACCCGTTCCTTTTTTTAGCTCAATCTGATTTTCTGATTCTGTTGCAACACCTACACTGTCATATCCTCTATACTCCATTCTTTTCAATCCCTTTACGATAATTGGGGCTGCAATTTCATTTCCAGAATAGCCTATAATTGAACACATCTTACTATCACAACTTGTTTTGTATTATGCTGATAAGGTTAACTGCTTATTCTGCAGCCTTTTCTTCTGGTTTTTCTTCCACAGTCTCTTCTTTAGTCTCTGCAACTGTTTCAGTTGGAACTTCAATGTTTTCTGTTTCAGGACTTCCTAAATCTGATTCTGGTTCTGATAAAATTTTATTGTAAATTGATTCTGGTGTTAATTTGATACTGTCTTCTTCATCAACTTTTACTACATATGATGGTCTGTTGATTACTCTATCTCCAATCAAAATGTGACCATGAGATATTGCTTGTCTTGCTTGGTAAGGTGTTTTGAAGAAAAATTTCTTAAAAACAATTGTTTGTAATCTTCTTGCCAACAAATCATTGATTTCTAAATTCAAAACATCATCAAGTGTAGCACTTTTTTCTACTAATCCAATACGTGATAATGAATGCATTAAGATTGGTTCTTCTTTTTCTCGAACTTCTTGTCTGACTGCAAGTAACGAACGTGCTTGATGTCTTAATCTTGATAATTCTGTTCTTGATTTCCAAAGCTCTCTTTTTGTTTTTAATCCAAATGTACCTACTGTCTTCAGTTCATCCATCTTTAGTTCAAAATTAAATGGTCTTTTTGGTTTCTTCCAAACTCTTCTGAAATTTTTAGTATCTCCCATCTCTCATCTACTCCTTTTTCTCTTCTGCTGCTGGTTTTGCATCGGCTGCTGGTTTTGCTTCTGCAGCTGGTGCATCGGCTGCTGGTGCTGCTGCGGCATCTGCTACTGCTGCTCCACCACCTGCTGGTGCTCCGGCTCCACCTTTTGCTGGCATTACCTTTCCACCTTTTGCAACTCCAACTGCACCGCCTTTTCGTCCGGTACATCTTGTACGTTGACCTCTAACTTTTAATCCATACATGTGTCGGTAACCTCTCCAACTGAAAAGTGCCTTTTCTCTTTCTACGTCATTTCTAATGTTAAATGCAATATCTGATGTAACAAGGTGCATATCTTCTCCTGTTTCAATGTCTTGTCTTCTGTTCAAAAACCATATTGGAAAATTTGCAGCCTTTGGATCCTGTATGATTTTTTCAATTGCAGAAACCTGCTCTGCTGTAAGATTACCGATTTTTTGATGTGGAGAAATTTTCAAGACTTGAAGCATGGAATTTGCAAACATATATCCAATTCCCTTAATCTGGCTAAGTCCAATTAGCATGTTCAGCTCACCATGAATATCGTTTCCCAATATTCTTACCAGATTCTCATATTGTTCGCTCAAGTAGCAAGATTTTCTATAGCCCCATTAAAAACCATGCTCTAAATTGTGCCTATAATTGAGTAATCTTAATCGAATAGTATTATTACTCTAAATGAAGATCTTGAGATATGACCAAGTCTGATGAACACACCCAAAAAATTCTAGATGCAGTTTTTGATGAAAACATTTCTGAGATCTTGGCTGAAATGGAATCTTCTCCAAAAAAATGTGGATTTCTAAGTGAAAAATTCAACATCTCTGCAAATGACTTGGATGAGAAATTGTCTTTTCTCATAGAAAATGATTTTGTTGGAAAGACAGGCTCTGACTCTGATGTAGAATACTCTGTTGATTCTGAGAAATTAGCCAAATTAATGGAAACTGCTCATGATTTTGAAAATGTTGATGCAGGTTTGGCAAAGATGGATGGATATCTTAACTAGTTTTTTGCTTTTTTTGTCTAATTATCATAAAACCAATTACCGCCACACCTATCATTCCAATAATAATTATGAAAAAACCTGCAATTGAAATTGAAACTCCTGTTGAATCTGGAACATGTCCAATTCCTCCTACCAATGGAATCTCTTCAGATTCTGATGTACTGATGATTAGTGTGTAAGTTCCTGCTTGCTCAATTTCAAAATTATCCTCAAATGAATTTCTATTTACTGATACATCTCTTATTTTTGTGTTAGATGCATCTGTCACAATTGCTGTAATATCATATTCTTTTCCTTCGATTGTTTGTATTGCATAGACTCCCTGAGTATTAATTTCTGGATCTAGTTCTGCTGAAATCTCTAATTGTGTTAAATTGTTTATTCGTCCTTCTTCTATTACTAAATCTCCAGTAATTGTTTGCGATCCTACAATTAGTAGCATTGCACCTATTGCAATCAACACGCCGACTATTACCAAATATTTTGTCAAACTTGACATGAATAATTTTCGCTTTTCATGGATAAATCTGTATTTGTTAGAGTGATTATGAAATTTAGGTATGGCTAAAAAAGTTAGCCTAGGCTAAATTTTATATATATACTACAGTATAGTCGAGTTATGCAGAAGTTAGTCCAATCAACAAAAATGTTCTATATTTTGACTGCGATAGCTGCTGTTTCAAGTTTATACTTTATAGTCCCTGGCGTTACAATTGCAGAAGAGACTCCCAAGACATTTCTAACTCATACTGGATTGGTAATCCAAACAACTGGAGAGGTAATTGACCCAATTGGATATGATGGTGATGCTTTAGATTTTGATCCTGAAAAATTTATGAAAGATTTTGACTATGGTGAAGTTTCTGTTTTAGATGATGGAACTGTATTACGAGAGTTCTACATAACTGCACGCGATGATCAAATTATGGAAGTATCTCCTGGTGTATTTTATAATGTCTGGACATTTAATGACTCAGTTCCTGGTCCTACAATTCGTGCAACTGAAGGTGACTTGGTAAGAATTCATTTTACAAATGAAGGTTCTAAACCACACAGTTTACATTTTCATGGAATTCATAGAGCAGAAATGGATGGCGTCTTTGAAAGTATAGGTACGGGTGGCAAATTTACATACGAATTCTATGCTGAGCCTGTAGGATTACATCTGTATCATTGTCATGTTCATCCAGTTGAAGAACACATTGCTCATGGTCTTTATGGTGCATATATTGTAGATCCAAAAGAACCCCGTCCTCCTGCTGAAGAATTTGTATTTGTTTTGAATGGATTAGATACTGATTTTGATGGTGAAAATAATTTTTATGCTGCAAATACAATTCCATTTTATTACAAACATCATCCAGTCGAAATTAATGTAAATCAAAACATTCGTGCATATGTTGTAAATGTTTTAGAGTTTGATCCAGTAAATAACTTCCATCTTCATGGAACCTTATTCCATCATTATCCTGCTGGAACTGATACTGTGCCATCTGGTTATAATGACATGTTAACGATGTCTCAAGGTGACAGAGAAATTTTAGAATTTAGCTACAAATATCCTGGACTGTATATGTTCCATGCACATAACACCGAATTTTCTGAAAAAGGTTGGGTTAGTAGTTTTCTTGTAAAAGAAAATGCTGACGATTTTGATACAAAAGTAGAGTATGATGACATCATCTAAACCTGTACTTGCAATTAGTGCAATTGCACCAATTGTTTTACTTGCAATAGTAATTGCATTTCTTTTAGGACCTGCTTCTACATTTTTACAATTTGGTGTAGTGCTTCCTGAAGTTTCAATTGAGAAAGTTGAATTTATTGAAAATGAAATTCAGGCAACTGTAAGAAATACTGGTCCAATTGATGTTTCTGTTGCTTTAGCTGATGTAAATGATCGAATACAACCTGCGGCAATTGAACCTGATTCTTCTCTTAAAAGATTTGAAACTGCATTGGTGAGAATTCCATTTGATTGGAATGAAGGTCAACCATATGAAATCGGTGTAACTGTTGATGATGGAACCAGATTTACTACTCAAGTAGATGCTGCATTTGCCTCATTAGAGCCAGATGTTGACTTGTTTGTATTTTTGGGAATGATTGGAT
>LULT01000033.1_pt1 | contig 27459 bp, 25 predicted proteins | sample 728141 | NCBI WGS metagenome assembly LULT01 (sample SAMN03860282, study PRJNA289734) | marine metagenome | biome: seawater column; feature: ocean; material: water; isolation source: Red Sea water column Station 108 - depth 100m | place: Saudi Arabia: Red Sea | collected 2011-10-15 | depth 100 m | reverse complement strand
GCACTGTCAATCTTGGATTAGGCATAGAAACTGATAATATGACCTTCGCTGCTTATGCCAAGAATGCGACTGATGAAGATTATTTGGCTGAAGTAATACCAGCTCCTGAATTTGGAGGAGTATTTGCTCATCCTGGGCCGCAAAGAAGAGTTGGCCTTGAAGTTACTTATCAGTTCTAAATCTTCTTGCTAATAAAAAGAAAAGCCTCGCATTGCGGGGCTTTTTTTTAATAGGGACGTTTTAAATAAATACCACTAGGTTCACCAAGAACTTCACCGTTATCATATATCCGATTTCCTCTAAGGAAAGTGGTAGTTACTTTGGCATTAAGTTCTTGACCTTCAAAAGGGGTATAGCCTTGTCCAGATTCTGACTCTTCAGCTTTAATGGTCCAGGTGGTATTTGGATCAACAAGAACGACATCAGCGTCGAGACCAATTTCAAGATCACCTTTTCGTCTTAAGCCATATCGTCTTGCTGGATTGAGGCTGGTCAATTCAGCCATTTTATTCAATGAGAGTCCACGTTTTAGACCTTCACTGACCAAGGCTGAAAGAAGATATTCGGTGCCACCAAAGCCTGATTTTGCCAGCCAGACATTTTCTGCATCTTCTGAATCCACCTTATCTTCATGTTTGCAGCAGGCATGATCACTGCAAATCCAATCTATATCACCGTTCAAAACGCTCTCCCAAAGGTATTCAACATCTTCTCTGGGCCTGATAGGCGGATTGACTTTGGCAAAATTACCCGTTGGAGCATCAACATCTAAGATTAAATGCCCAATGGTGACTTCTCTTCTAAAGTTAATATGAGGAAAAACAGTTTGCATTTGCATGGCCGCATCTACTGCCTTTTTTGAGGTTAAGTGCAACAGATTGATATTAGGTAGATTGGTCTCATTGGCTAGGTAAGAAGCTATAAAAATTGCCAGTCCTTCAGAATGCGGAGGCCTTGATGCACTGTATGCTTTAAGACCTGAAAGGCTATCGTCAGCTTGGACCATCTTCGTATAAGCCGCCATAATTTCAGCGGTTTCACAATGCAGGCTAAGACTAATATCGTCTTTTTTATCAGGATACATGCCGATTGCTTTTTCTATGCCTCTCATTACAAATTCAAAATGAGCAATATCGTATTTTTCATCCTCATTGATCATCAAAAACTCGTGTTGGCTTGAGGATGCTCCATGTAATCCATGGCCTCCATAGAACATAAAAATCTTAAAGGAAGTAACACCAAAGTCTTCTATTAAGCTAGGTATCTCATTAATGTGGGTCTGATCCATTGGGGCTAAGTGATACGCATAATCAACAAAGAAATTGTTCTCTGATAGTGAGAATACTTCTGGCATAAAGTCTTTATAAGGGCCGCCCTTATTAAGGTAATAACCACCCGTTCTCATATAGTTCAAACTGGAGGTGACGCCGCCCATAGCAGCAGCTCGACTTTCAATAATGGCGTCTTGATCTAGAGGGTTATAGATGCCTGTGTGCATGTGTGCATCCACTAACCCAGGAAAGGCTAATTTATTATCTCCATCGTAGACTTCATCTGAGCTATCTGGATCTAGATTAGGTTCCATGCTTTTAATCAGTCCATCCTTTATGCCTAAATCTATATTATTAATTCCGTCCAACTTTGGTTTGACCGCTTGAATATTTTTAATAATTAAATCAAATTCTTTGTTTTCACTCATTTGTCTTCCTTCAAAAAATTAGTTTTCATCAAAACCTAGGCTGCTTGGGTTAATAAGGTTTTTAGGATCCAGTTGATGTTTTAAGGCAGTTAGAAATCTTCTTGTGCTTTCAGCTCGAGTTTTCATAAAAGGATAGTCTTTACCAATTTGAAAATGGATCGCTCCGTTTTCTACTGCCATCTTTTCGATTCTATCTTTGATTTCATAAACCAATTCTAAACCTAAGGGATTAGATTCGTAAACAGGGACTTGATCAAGATCAAGTGGGTAGACTTTTTTATGATAAATCGATTGTTGATCTTTCCACAAGAATGTTGGCTCATATAAGAAAGCGTTACTTTCAATAAAGGAGAACATTCTATTCATAGCAATTCCATGCTCATCCATCCTTGTTTTATATTCTTGCATCAAAGATTCAAAATCTTGGTCATGTTTTAATACTCTTGAAAACGGTAAAACACTGTGTGTCGGTTTCCATAGTTCCCCATTAGGTCCCAGTATGGGGGTCAGATCCATAAATGGACTTGCATGCAAGTAAAGTGGGATTGAGTTAGCAACTTCCTTGCCATATTTTTGAGCAATTGATCTGGCTTCAGCCAATTTTAATTTCGCTTCCTTGGTATTAACACCCTCGGTGGTAAAGTGACCAGAAAAGGCTGCTTTTTTTAAAAAGCCACGTCCAGCAACGCCCATTTTCATTAATTGGAAGAGGCCATCTATAGGGTTCCTTGAGGAGAGGTAAACAGATTTTGCTGCAGCCAGCGGGCTTGTGTTTTCCATTTCCATAATGGCTGTTTTTTGTTTTCTAGGATCTAACCCATGGTTATCCGAAACCACTCCAAGTTTGGCAATATCACGCATTGCCAAAAAGAGATTTTCAAAATTTGGAAAACCAAATGAGCAAGCCGCAAAACCATCTGGATATTTTTTTAGCTTAAGTGAGATTCTAGTTTTGACTCCTAGAGCACCAGAATCACCAAGAAATAGACCGCCAATATCAGGACCGTAGTATCTGAAAAATCTACTGGTCTGTTGATCTTTGCCTTGTGAGCCTGTTTCAATGATATCCCCATTTCCAATCACCACTTGAAGGCTAGATAATGAATCTGCTGATACAGCGTTGTTTGTTCCATGAGATAAAGCATGAAATGACATCGATCCACCAACTGTTGCTACTCTGCCAGAAAATGGACCCCAGAATGGTGTCCTTAAACCCATTGGCTTAAGAGTCTCATATAGTTCTTCCCAGGTAACACCGGGCTCCACTGTGACGAACATATCCTCTTCATTCACTTCGATTTTTTTAAGTTTTGAGCTATCAATAATTATCGTATTATCTTTTACAGGTAGGTAGCCGCCGGTATAGGATGCGCCTCCACCTCTAACCACAATTGGAAATTCATTCTTTAAACACGTCTGAGCAACCTGGATCAACTCATCAGCGTTGCTTGGTCTTATAACTGCAACGGCTTTCTTTTTAGCGGTTTCAAAAACATCCGTTGAATAGAACTCAAGCGATTCTTTATCTTGAAGGACATTAGTTATCCCGACAAGATCAATTAGCTCTTTTAAGCCACTTTCTAGGTTTTCCATATTCGTGGGTAGTTATTAGTTATAAGATGAATGATTATATCCTTTGAAGATAGCCCATGTTAAATTATTTAAAAATAATTATAAGATGCAGCATTACGTAAAAAAATCATATATCGACAGCCGTTTTGGGCAGTTGCATTTTCAAGTTTATGGAGCTGGTAAACCTCTAATACTGTGCCATCAATCACCGAGTTCTTTGGAAATGTTCAATTCAGCATATCCCATACTGTCTTCTCTTGGTGTTCAATCAATTGGCATTGACACTCCGGGATACGGTCAATCAGATAGTCCGGATCACCAACCTAAGATTTTAGATTATGCAAAATGCGTCATCGATGTTATTGAATCTCTGAATTTAGAGAAGGTCTCGCTTCTTGGTCATCATACAGGAGCATGCATAGTTGCAGAACTCGCTGTTATGCGCCCTGACTTGGTGGAAAAAGTTATTCTGAATGGACCACCATTGTTATCTCTTGATGAGCGGAATGAGATGATAGAAATGATTAAAAAAGCACCTCCAATCGTTCCAAAAAAAGACGGGAGCCATCTGGTGGATCTATGGAAAAAACGTATGAATTTTACCCCAGGATGGACAGATCTCGATGCAATGCAAAGAGGCATTGTTCAAATGCTTCGCGCGGGACCTAACGATATTTTTGGTTTTAATGCTGCCTTTGGGCAAGACTTGGAAAGTATTATTCTGAAGATAGATAAACCTACCATGATACTGACTAATACAGGAGATGATATTTACTTTGCAGCCCTTAGAACTAAGGAGTTACGTACAGATTTCGAGTTTTTAGAACTGCAAAATGGGACCCATGATATTGTCGATGAGCAGCCTAATGAATGGTCAGAAGCCGTGTTTAATTTTATAAAATAAAAAAAAGATTAGAAATTTATCCAGAACCGGTTACCATGCATTCTTTAAATCCTATTAGGGAGTTCTATTTTGAATATTTACGTTGGTAATATAGCTTGGTCAATGACTGAAGATGAACTTGAAGCTTTGTTCGCAGAACATGGTGCTGTAACTTCAGCTAACATCATTACTGATAAATACTCGGGCAGATCTAGAGGATTCGGTTTTGTAGAGATGGAAGATGACGCGGCTGCAGAAGCTGCTATCGAAGCACTCAATGAAACTGAGCACTCTGGAAGAGCGCTTAGAGTTAATCAAGCTAAGCCTAGAGAAGACAGGAACTAGTTCCCTTTCCAATATTTGCTAATGATTGCATCTTCGGATGTAGGCTTGAATATTGCCTGTTCTAGAATACAATGCAGAAAAGTAATTTGGTTATACCATGAGATTTGGAACTTATTTTTTTCACTTATTTTTTATTATTCCTCTCTTGCTGAGTTGCGAAGGGAAAACTCCTGAGGACTTTGATCGTGAATTCAATCAAAAGTACAACGCCTGCTTTGAACGAGCAAAGCTAAGATGCGATTCTGATATGAATACTGAGGCTTGTGAGTTGATGGCCAATGATAGGTGTCAGAGCTTTCTCGGCACATCTGATAATCCAATAGTTAAATAACTTTAACGTTTTTCAAGATTGAACCGACTGGTGTAATACCAAAGGAGCATTCCTGAGACTATCGTCATTAAGCCTATAAATGCAAAAATTCTAATTAACCAATGGGAGAAATCATCCCGTTCTTTGTAATCCATGATGTGCAAGGACCATAAAAAATCGAAGGTCCTCCATAATCTGGTTCTGATTGCTGCTATTTCTCCAGTGTTAGGGTCCACATAGACCATACCTTTTTGAGGTTTTTCAACAAATACTCTATAAAGGGGTAAATCTCTACCTCTGTATTCAGACCCACTTTCTCTATCATTAATGAGTTCAACTTTCTTGGGCAAAAGGTTGGTCTCTCTAGTAACAATCAACGATGCCTCATCTGGAGTGATGAAAAATAATCTTTCACCGGATATAGCATCATAATTTGATATTTGGTTTGAGCTTTTTACTTGATAGACCCATGTATCTGCTCTCCTTTTGAGCAAGATGGTGTAGTCTTGTTCTTTATTGATATCTAGATTTTTTAAAAGAGTCGACATTGCAAACAGATTTTCGTGATCAAGTCTTTGAGCCTCATTAGTTGTTTCCCAAACCCGGTATTGATCACCCCTAACATCTTTGATATCAGGTATCGTGAAGAATAATCCTGATAGCGTCCATAAAAGCAGTTGGATTGAAGCGAATAAACCCAACCATCTGTGCATGAATTTTATATATTTTAATTTCATAATTGTTATTATATTCTCTGAATTTAGAACAAGTCTAAAAAAAGTATGACCACAGAAGCAATAAAAGACGAATCTATCTCATGGAAGTGTAAACACACTTGGAAAAGAGCATCCGTAAATACACTTTGGTGTTTATTGGGTTGTTCGATAGGTGATTTTGGAACAATCTATTTCTTTCAAGTAACTGGAAACCCTTGGGAGTTCTCAGTGCTTTTGATTATGAGCTTAGCCATCATGAATGGTCTAATCACATCGATCATGCTTGAAACTTACATACTCTCAAGACAAATGGTTTTAAAAGAGGCATTTAGAGTTGCAATTGGAATGTCTTTGATCTCCATGATTGCAATGGAAGCAGCCATGAATATAACGGATGTAATTCTAACTGGAGGAGCAATGCTGACATGGTGGGTCATTCCATTTATGCTGCTAGCTGGGTTTATTACTCCATTGCCTTATAATTATTATCGTCTTAAGAAGTACGGTAAAGCTTGCCACTAATCTACTTCTAAGAATTCTTAACTGACCAGCTTCGAGCCCAATAAATAAAAGGCGTATCAAACGCTGCTATACCTATTTTGAAAACCATTTTGGCGAGACCTAGACTGATGGCTTGTTCTAGGTCAACCACGCCCCACCAAACCACTAATGCATAAAGTGTGGTGTCTACTGTTTGTGATGCCATGGTTGATAAATTATTTCTCAGCCACAGATGCCGTCCGTTGGTCCATGCCTTAATTTTGTGGAAACACCAGACATCAAAACGCTGACTAATTAAATAAGCAAAGAGAGAACCAAAGATAAAACGTGGAGTGAAATCGAGAATCCTTACAAAAGATTCGTGAACTTCAGAAGAAAAGGTTTGTTGATTTTGTGTTGAGGGAAGGAAAAGAAGAGAGATACTTAACATAATCAAAATAATTGCACTGACACTAAAGCCCATCATCACTGCATTATCTGCAGCTTTCTTGCCAAACTTTTCACTCATCAGATCAGTAGCGAAGAAAATGCTCGAATAAAAAATAACACCCAAGCTGGTTTCCATACCAAAGATAACAGTTAGTTTTGGACCTTGAAGATTAGCCAATAGAATTGAGAGCACAATACAAGCAAGCAATCCGTATCGGCCGAAGAATCGATACATTAAAACGGTAAAGCCAAGATCTAAGGCCAGAGTAATAAAATACAACAGATCTTGATTTGAAGAAAAATACAGTTGAAAAGATTCAGGGAACATAAAAAGTTAAATTTTTTTCATAAATGGGTTTTAATTCTATCGAATCATCGAATAAACTAAAGATAAATTAAAGATTGAATTTTTTGAGATAAAAAGAGAGGTAACGAAATGATCGCTATTGGATATATGTTTATCGCATTTGCAGCAGCAGCATGTTTGGTTTTTGCAGCAAAAGCTTACATAAAACAGCCTAATAACATACTTCTCTTAATACTCTGCCCGACCTCATTACTCTGGTTTGATTCTTTTATCATCGCGATGGGGCAATCTATAGGAGAAGGCAGTCTTCTTTTAATCGCAACCTATATTCGCTATTCAGCACATTGGTTGATGTTGCCGCTCCTTTTTATAGCAGCAGGCTTGATTTTGAGAGGAGCTGATTTTAAATTTGCCTCAAATAAATATGTTATGGGTGTTTTCTATCTTCTTGCGGCATTTTTTATTGTCGAAGACTTCAGGCACATATTTATTGTAGATTTCTATCCGGCTTGTTACGGCGACACTCTAAGATATGTCACCCAAGTTCCGATCGGACAAGCGTGCACTCCTGAAATGGAAGGAGTGGGTATGAGAGTCTCCCCTGCAGCTGCAATACTCCTGACATTAATACTTCTTGTATCGGGAATAGCAATATGGATCAAACATAAATGGCCATGGCTGGCGCTAGGTTGTTTCGTTATGTTTCTTGCAGCACAACCAACTGCGATTGGGCCAATTCTTAGTAATGCTGGTGAGCCTGTATTTACTTTTGTGGTTACACTTGCAGCCATTAAATTTGGAAATAGATCTCAAGAACAAGCGCTTCCTAATTCTTGAATAGACAGACTCAAGGGTTGATTGACTCTCCCATATTGAGTGGAACTACTTCAATTTCTTGATCTTTTTCAAGTACCTCTAAATCCTCAGGGATAATTGCCCATGAATTGCTTTGGTTAAATGGCTTAAGCTTAAATGACTCCTGTCCACTTAAAATATTAGTTTCAAGAACACCTTGAGCATTGACTGAGGTTTGAGCTTTAGCAAAGAAGCAGAATTTCTTTGATTTAGTGTATTCAGCTTTGTTAATCGCTTTCATTCTTGGTTCAATGTTCTGACCTTGCATAATTCTAAAGGCTTGATTAACAAAGAATCTTAAGCCAACTGCGACCGAGACAGGATTGCCAGGCAAACCAAAAACAGTTTGGCCACTAGGAAACACTGCCATGAGAATGGGTTTACCCGGTCTAATCCAAACCTTATGAAAGAGTATATCAGCTCCCATCTCAGCTAGGACCGAAGGCACAAAATCAGCTTTTCCTGCTGAAACACCTCCTGTGGTAATAATCATATCTGAATCAAGATCAATGGCTTGTTGCAGTATTTCTCTAATCTTGTTTTTCTCATCTCTTACATGAAAGGTTTGATGAGCCATGATTCCAGAACGCCGAAGAGAGGCTTCTAAATAAGGACCGTTCGTATTAGCGATGCTAGGACCCTCTTTATTGTCCAATTCACTTCCAGTCGTGACGATACTAACTTTCGGGGTGTTGTATACCTTTACTGATTTTATGCCATTGGCAATTACAGACATCATGACATGAGGCTCTATTGTGTTGCCTTTTTGTAAAATAATATCGCCAGCTTTAAAGTCTTCTCCTGCTAATCTAACATTACGTCCACGAGAGACTTCTTCATTTATTGCCAAGAATTTTTTACCATCACGTTCAATGATTGTGGTTTGTTCAACTGGGATTACACAATCAAAACCATTGGGCACAATAGCACCCGTCATAATTTCATAAGCGCTTAAGGTTGAGCTATCTTCAGGCGGAGATTCGCCTGCGTATATGGTGCCTATAACTTCAAGCTCTATGTTTTTCTTCTCTGAGGCTTCTATGGTTTCTGAGGAGTTGACAGCAAATCCATCCATTGCAGAATTCGCAAACTCCGGGATCGATGATTGTGCAATCAAATCCTCTGCAATTACCCCATACCCACTTTTAATATCTCTATTGCTAGCAGGCATTGGCTTTATTGAGTTTTTGATGATCTCAACGGCTTGGTTGTAGCTAATCATAGTTCTTTTATAACATATTTGATCTGAGTAAATAGCCTGAGTAATTAATTTGATATTTTCAATTAGAGGCATAAAGAATTATAAATATATGGATTTAAGTTAGAATATTTCTTGATAAATGAGCAAGTCATTAAAATTAGACAGAAGAAAATTCCTAAAAGGTTCAGCCTCAGCAGGGCTTATTCTTAGCTACGCCAAGCCAAATCAAGTTTTTGCTAACGAGTCTTACAGAACAACTGAGGATCTGTATCGCAAAAAATGGACATGGGACAGAGTGGTCAGAGGTACCCATGGAACCAATTGTTCAGGCACATGTGCTTTTAACGTATACATCAAGAACGGTGTTGTGTGGAGAGAAGAACAACAAGGTCAATATGAAATGATAGGCGATGCCCCAGATCCTGGCCCTAGGGGTTGCCAAAAAGGCATGAGGCATCATAAATACATGTATGGAAAACAACGTGTTCTATACCCTTTAAAAAGAGTGGGCGAAAGAGGTGAGGGAAAATGGGAACGCATTAGTTGGGAGCAAGCCACAACTGAAATAGCCGACAAGTTTTTAGACTACGCCATCGAATACAATCCGGAGTGTATTTCATACGGAAGCGGAACTCAGATGTCGGTTAAGATGGCATCTTTTGCAGGTCATTTAAGATTTTCTAACATCACTGGCGTTACTGTTCCCGAGTTTTTCTCTGGTGTTGGAGATTTACCAACGGGATCCTATATGACACTTGGTCAAGTTTATACCGGAGATACCTTTGCTTCTGTCTATAAGTCAAAGTGTGTGATGGTATGGATGAGCAACCCAGCAGTGACCAGAATACCCGATGCACATTATTTTTGGGAAGCTAAGTATAACGGCACACAAGTTATCTCAGTTTCACCAGATTTTAACCCAACTGCGATGCATTCAAGCTTATGGTTAAACCCAAAACCAGGAACAGATTCTGCATTAGCCATGGCAATGGTAGAAGTTATTGTTAAAGAGAAGCTTTATCAAACAGATTACATCAAAGAACAAACAGATCTACCGCTTCTTGTTAGAACTGATACCAAAGAGTTTGTCAGGAGAGAAGATCTCTCTTTATACGGCCTATTAGCGGTGGCTGATAATGTTTATTACATGTGGGATGAGGTAACTAATAAGATTGTGCAAGCGCCAGGAACCGGTCGGGGAGATAAACCTTTTGGTAGAGATCGTCGTAAATACGGCACTCTGGACCTAGGTGACATACAGCCAAGCCTTGAGGGACGATGGATTGTGAATACTCTTGACGGCGAAGTTGAAGTCACCACAGTCTTCGAATTGCTAAAGGAAGAATGCAAGAACTACACACCAGAAAAATCCTCAAAAATTACTGGTGTTAATGCAGAGGTGATCCGTAAAACAGCAAGAATTTTTGCTAACGCACAACCCGGTATGATTTATGCGGGTTACGCAGCTTGTAAATGGCTGCATGGAGACCTGCTGCAACGAGCAATGCTATTGATGTTAGCTTTAACAGGCAGCACAGGAAAAGAGGGCGGTGGACTACAGGTTGCTAATGCACCTGTTGCTCGTGGCATGAACCAATTTGGTTTCTCAGATGTTGGACCTGCCCTCAGATTAATTTCAGCCACCACCTGGGATTACGATCATGCGGATATGAAAGATCTGAACGAAAGAATGTACGGTAAGCAGCTTGCCGATAATTTTGATAAACACTATAAGAAGAGCATCGAGGAGGACTGGTTTCCAGATTACAGCAAGAGCGGTTGGAAAATGGGTATTTTTGCAGGAAACAATGGAGCCAATTGGAGGGCGACAGGAAGTTTTTGGAGAAAAACAGCCTTTGATGAATTAGAAACGATTGTTTCTTTAACTCCAGACATGGGAGTAACTTCCATGCACTCGGATTATGTTCTGCCAATTGCTCATCATTATGAACGAGATGATTTGATGCTGCAGTCTCGTGTTCCTTACTTACAGGTTCTTAATGAGGCTGTTTCCCCATTGGGCGAATCAGTTGATGATTGGGAGGCCAATCGTAGATTAGCTGAAGCAATCAGTAAGCGTGCTATTGCTCGAGGAATTAAACCAATAATGGATGCTGTTGATGGAAGAAGCGTTAGGAGGGATTACACCAAGACACTCGAACTGTTTACTATGGGAGGTCGGATCAATAATTCGAAGGATGTGGCTCAGTTCATTATTAATACCAGCCATGGTTTACCAAAGATCACGTTTGAAGAGCTTTCTGAGAAGGGCATTGTTAAGGTTGAGGGAGTTGACAATACATCATGGGATAATGAGGAATCACCTTACCATACAGAAGTGGTTAGGAGTGTTAGAGAAAAAAAACCATACGAAACATTCACTGGCCGTCAACAATTTTACATAGATCATGAATGGTTTATTGAGTTTGGAGAGACTCTGCCAACTTATAAAGAAGCATTATCGCTCAAAGGTTACCCAATGCGCATGATGATGGGCCATGCTAGACATGGCATACATAGTACTTGGAGAGACGAATCTTTTCTTTTGAGTTTACAAAGAGGGGAGCCCGATATTTATGTCAACCCAGATGATGCTAAAGAAAGAGGCGTCATTGATGGAGATATGGTGCGTATTTATAATTCAGCCGGCGAATTTTCTGCAATGGCACATCTAAGTTCAGGCATACAGCCAGGAATGCTATTTATGTATCATGGCTGGGATCCAAAAATGTTTAAAGATCAGAAGAACTTTGGTGAAGTTATCCCCACAGGAGGATTAATCAAACCAACTTCAATGGCTGGAGATTACGGACACCTTGGTTATCAACCTTTGGCATATGCCCCAAATCAGACTTATAAAGATTTTACCTGTGACTTTGAAAAGTCAGCTTGATTGCACTTAAGTTATGGATAGAGTGTGTCTCGATACAACAAGAATGACTGAGGCAACAGCTGTTTCAAGAGCAACTGCCTACGCGATATTTTCATTGTTAATCAGCTCTCCTCATGAGGTTAATCCAAGGGACAAAATTACTGATATTCAGCTATCTGAATTACCGTTCGATTTTGATCTAGAAAAGATTATGAATGATTTCTCACTAAATGATGAAGACACTTTGAAAAAGCAATTCAGTGCTTTATTTGAAATTGGTGATCACGGTCCACCAATTCCTATTCGTGAGGATCTATTTCTGAATCAACCTGCAAAATTAAAGGAAGATTTGGTTAGATTTTATGAACACTTCGGATATGAATTGGATGAGGGCTTCCAATGGCAAATGGATCATCTTTCCATTCAGCTAGAATTTATGCACTTTCTGGCTATGGGAGAATTCGAAGAACAAAAAGATAAACTGTCTTATCAATTGGGTCAGCTGGATTTTACTCAAAAGCATCTGATAAATTGGGTGCCGAAGTTAGCTGAACAGTTATCAGTTCTATCTAAAGAAGATGAAATCTATGCCAAAATTAGTATAGAATTAAAGACGTTTCTTGAGCATGATCTAAAGTGGCAAGAGCAAACAATTAAAACAATTGACGAATCAGGAGGGTAGGTTTGGGTCAAGTTTCAATGGTAATAGATTTGAACAAGTGCATTGGCTGCCAGACATGCACTACTGCCTGTAAATCACTCTGGACTGACGAACCTGGTCAGGAATATATGCTCTGGAATAACGTTGAGACCAAGCCTGGGCCTGGATACCCTAGATATTGGGAAGATGGCGGAGGAGGTTTTGATGATCAAGGTAACTTGAACAGAGACGGATTGATGCCAGCGAAACAGGATCATGGTGATGACATACCTCTTAATCATGATGAGGTTTACTTTAAGGGTGTTGAAGTTAGATTGCAGCAAGAAACACCGATGGGCAAGGGTTCAAATTGGGATGAGGATACAAGCTCAGGTGATTATCCAAATAATTATCACTTCTATCTACCAAGAATGTGCAATCATTGCACAAAGCCAGCATGCCTAGAAGCCTGCCCAGTAAGAGCTATATATAAAAGAGAAGAAGACGGGGTAGTTCTTATTGACGAGGATAAATGCCAAGGTATTAGAGAATGCAATAAAGCTTGCCCGTACGACAAGATCTATTTTAATTACGTTACAGGCAAATCTCAGAAATGTATTTTTTGCTTTCCTCGCCTAGAAGAGGGAGTTGCACCTGCTTGTGCTAGACAGTGTCCTGGAAGATTAAGATTCGTTGGTTTCCTTGAAGATGAGAATGGCCCGATTCATGAATTAGTTTATCAATGGAAGGTTGCTCTGCCATTGCATCCTGAGTATGGAACTGAACCAAATGTTTTTTATGTTCCGCCAATGCTGCCACCTAATTTTGATGAAGAAGGAGAGTTTTCCGAAGACCCAAGAGTCCCAACTGAATACCTTAGAAGCCTATTCGGTGAAGAAGTTGATGAGGCATTGATCACATTGCAATATGAGATGGAGAAGAAGCAAGAAGGCAAAGAATCAAGACTTATGGATATTCTTATTGCCAAAGAATGGAAGTCTCTATTTAATATACCCGACGTTAAAATTTATTAATTTAAACACAAACTAACTAGGTCTTTTGTAATGGAACTATCAAAGGCGCGTATTTTTTTGATTATGTCTTCGCTGGTGTTGTCATCAGTTATGGCAAGCCTAGATTCTAGTTTCACCCCAATCGCTATACCGGACATGATCGATAAACTCGATTCCAGCACCAGTGAAATAGTTTGGGTTGCGTTAGGTTACTTAATTGCAGCTAGTGGCCCAATGCTTTTAGCAGCAAAAATGGCTGATGGTCTAGGCCACGCAAGATTTTTCCAGCTTGGCACATTAATATACGGCCTAGCTATGATTGCCTGCTCATGGGCACCAGATGCTAATACCTTAATTACACTTAGATTTATTCAAGGTTTTGGTATGGCTCTTTTTTTACCCACTACCTTTGCAATTGCAACTGCGATGTATGGGCCTAAGAAACGAGGGGCTGCGCTTGGTATTCTTCAGGCTGCTAATGCTGTAGGTTTTGTAATGGGACCAGTCTTTGCTGGTTGGCTGCTTGATGCTTATGACTGGACCGCAATTTTTTGGTCAAGAATTCCTTTTGCGATATTGGCAATCTTGCTTGCTTTTTTAGCTTTGGGTTTTAAGAAACCTTTTCGTTTTTCTGAGCCTCAAAAATCGTATGATTATTTGGGGGCTGCTTTTCTAACTTTTTCATTGTATGGAATCTTATATGGCTGTAATAAATTACCAGTAGAAGATAATCATCTGGATCCATTTGTTTGGATTATATTTATTTCTGGATTCGTATTATTTTACTTATTCATCAGACAAGAAAAAAAGCACAAGGATCCTCTAATTGATTTAACGCTGTTTTCTAAAAGCAATGATTTTACTAAAGCATCTATCGCCTTTGCTTCTGTCTTTGCTAGTTTTCCAGTCTATTTGTTTATTTTGCCAATCATTATGATTAATGGTCTTGAGATGAAAGCTTGGGATGCGGGACTAGCTCTAGGTTTAGCTGCTGTAGCGACACTTTTAATTAGCCCAATTGCAGGCAATCTATCCGATCGGGTTGGACCTGAAAAACTATGTATGAGCGGTGCTTTGATGACAGGGATAGGTTACATGCTGCTGTTCTTGGTAAATGCAGATTCTACGGTCTTATCTGTTTTACCGGCCATGGCTCTGATAGGAGCAGGTACAGGATTATTCTTCTCACCTAATAATAATTTGATGTTGGCTAGCGCACCTCCAGAAAGAGCTGGAATGGTCTCTGGTTTATTTGGTGTTTTAAGGCAATCTGGCTATGCTCTTGGTTTTGCAGTAACAGCCAGTTTATTCACAGCAGTACAAAATTGGTTTGATCTTCAATGGGCTTATTCTTCTGTGAATGCACTTTCTGAAGGACCAGCAAACAGTATCACTGAGATTTATCATCAAGGAAGCCAATGGTCTCCTGAAATGCTGGTATTTATCCTGCATATCGGTGTTTTATTGTGCTCTAGCATTTTGATAATCACTTTAGTTAATTCGATTCCTAGGCTAACGCTGACGGTGTCACGACAACTTTCAGTGGGTTTGATAGCTGTTATTATTTCTGTCTTGTCAATGGGCTCATACAGCCTAAAAGCTCCAGGCATGATCAATATTTCAAATACAGAAACAGTTGTTTCTATGGCTAAACCTGTTGCTGCTTTTGGCATGGTATCCAGAAGTTATGATTTTATTGAGCCAGTAAATGCAAGTGCAGAGGAGTCAGTTAACCTCAATAGCCAAAATTATATGAGTCGCTGTGGGTTTTGTCATGGAGCGAATCTTGAAGGAATAGACGGCTTAGGAGTCACTCTTATCGATTCAACATTTCTTCAAAATATGGATTTAGAAGAGACAATTGAATTTTTAAAAGTAGGTCGAATGATCAATTCAGAGGAGTCAATATCTGGTGGGGTAATGCCAGGCTTTTCATGGTTACCCGAAGCGGAATTAGAGGAAATAGCGGGCTATATCAAATCTGTAAGTGAAGAAAAATAACATGAGTTTGATGGAGAACAATAAGACTGTAAAAAACTCTATGGCCGGTTGGTATGCGGTTTTTATGTTGTTGCTTGCTTATGTGCTTTCTTTCGTTGATCGAATCATTATGAGTCTTTTGGTTACACCAATTAAGGAGGACCTAGGAACTACCGATGCTCAAATGGGCTTATTAATGGGTTTTGCCTTTGCGCTTTTTTACACTGTTATTGGTATACCTATAGCGCGTCTCTCAGATGTGAAAAGCCGGACAATGATTGTTGCGATAGGTATTTTCTTGTGGAGCTTAATGACTGCTGCCTGTGGCTTAGCTCGAAGCTTCTTTCAACTTTTTCTAGCCCGAATCGGTGTTGGAGTTGGAGAAGCTGCTCTATCACCTGCTGCATACTCAATGATTTCAGATTATTTCACTGAAGATAAATTGGGAAGAGCAATTGCGGTTTATCAATCAGGCGGCTTATTTGGTGGTGGTCTAGCATTTATTATTGGTGGTGCTGTTGTTAGTTTGATTATTAGTTCGGATGCTACTTCTTTGCCCTTTGTTGGGGTTCTAAAGCCTTGGCAAATTGCTTTTCTTATTGTTGGTCTACCTGGTATCCTCATGGCGTTTTTGATGCTGACTGTAAAAGAGCCAACACGAACAGGGATTAGTGAATCCATGGATAAGAGGGTTTCAATAGTTGATGCCTTAGTCTACATGAGAGAAAACTGGCAAGTATACACAGCAATCTTTTTTGGTTTTGCATTATTGGCAACTCCAATTACATCTGTTTTAACTTGGATACCAACTTATCTTCAACGCATTCATGGTATGAGTATTGCTGATAGCGGTATGAGTCTAGGATTAATGCTATTTTTTCTATCAAGTACCGGCGTTATTTTTGGTGGTTGGTTAGTGGATTATATGAAACGGCGTGATTATTTAGACAGTTACTTCAGGGTTGGTTTAATAGTTTGCGTAGCATCAGTTCCCTTAATTCTTTTCGCTACCTCTCTTGCTGACTTGCAAATGACACTCTATGTCTTATGCCCATTTATCTTTATCGTAAGCATGCCTTTGGCTGTTGGCCCAATTGTCTTGCAAGTTATTACTCCGAATCAACTCAGAGCACAAGTTGCCGCAGTTTATATGCTGTTTCTAAATCTTTTGACAGCATTATTAGGACCCACTGGTATTGGTTTAGTTACAGACTATTTCTTTAAAAATGATCTAGCAATCGGTCAATCTATTACTTTAATAAACTTGATTTCGACTCCTTTAGCTTTCATTTTTCTCTACTTTGGGTTAATCCACTTTAACAAACGTTTAACAAACTCATAATTATTGATTAATATAATAGGTTCCCTCTACTAAAATTTATGAGGGCTTATTGAATTAAAAAAGGGGAGTTCAGAATGTCTGATCAATCAACTCAAGATAATTATGCTGGTGTTTGGGATACTGGCTTAGGCTTTGGAGAAAAGTCAGCAGTAATAGTCATCGATCTACTACAAGGTTATACCACAGAAGGCTCAGCATTATACGCGCCAGGTGTCGTTGACTGCGTAGCGCAAATGCCTGATTTTCTAGATTTAGCTCGCTCTAAGGGTGTACCAATTATTCACACTAGAGTCTTATACACAGAACCGAATCTTGAGGATGGAGGTGTCTGGATTAGAAAAGCACCAGTGCTTAAAGATCTTGTTCTAGGAAACCCTTATGCAGAGTTTTGTGAAGGAGTTGAGCCTCAAGATGGCGAAGTGGTGATTGTTAAACAATACGCGAGTGCTTTTTTTGGAACCTCGCTTGTCGCCACCTTAAATGGAATGGGTGTGGATACATTAATTATTACTGGTTGCACAACGTCAGGATGCATAAGAGCTACTGCTGTTGATACAGTTCAGCATGGGTTTAGACCTATTTGTGTCAGAGAATGTATCGGCGATCGTGCTGAAGGACCACATGAAGCAAACTTATTTGATATCAACGCTAAATACGGTGATGTCATCAGTAAAGAAATGGCTATGGGCTACTTGAATAGTCTTTAGACTTTAATTATTAACTAGAGGAAAAAATAATGAGTGAATTAACACAAAGTAAACATTACGATTTTGTACCGATCATTGATCGGGAACCGTTTAAATTACCAGACGGTGCGAGAGTGGCTGTTATGCCTTATATCAATATAGAGCATTTTCCTGCAGCTATTCGTGGTACCGCATTAATACCTGGTACAGCTGATCTTTCTCCGGATCCATTAAACTATGGTTGGAGAGACTATGGAAATAGAGTTGGTCTATGGAGAATGATGGAAGTAATGGACAAATTAGGCATGAGAGGTACTGTTTGTCTAAACTCTGAAATTATCAGAGAATATCCAAGGATCATAGAGGAATCTGTTGCCAGAGATTGGGCCTTCATTGGTCATGGCATCAATAATGCTCCTGCTAACTTTCTAGCTAACTTCCCTGATGGAGAAGGCGGCCACATTGCTTTAGACGAGGACAAAGAAAGAGAAATTATTAGCAGTGTTTGCAATGAGATGGAAGAAGCATTAGGCAAGAAAACAAAAGGATGGCTTTCCCCATTCTTGACGCACACGGATAACACACCAAGAATTTTGGAAGAGAATGGTGTGGAATATCTATGTGACTATACTGCTGATGATCATCCTTTCAGGTTTAACACACCAAAGAATAATTTAATTGCAGTTCCTTACACAGTTGAATTGAATGATATTCCTGCATTTTTAGGACACTCTGGAGTAGGAGTCTCTTCTGAGGCTTTTGGTGATATGATCGTTGATCAGTTTGATGTTCTCTATGAAGAGGGAGCGACCAATGCGCGATGCATGCCAATTTGTTTGCACACATTCCATGTAGGGCAGCCAAATAAGTTTAAACATCTCAAGCGAGCCTTTGAGTACATTGCGAGTCACGATGATGTTTTATTGACCACTGGTGATGATATTAACGATTGGTACAGAGAGCAATATATGTAAAGTCTGAGTCCTTTATAAGGGCAACTTAGATATAATACTGGGTAGGGAAACCTACCCAGTTTTTTTATGAAACAATTCAAGCTACTAATATTTTTATTTTTTCTGCTCAGCAACACTCTGTTGCTAGCCAAGGACTTAGAACCACCTGTTCTCGATGAAATCGGACCAAGTGTTATCCGTTTACCGACAATGATTAATAACACTAATCTTAATCTCAATGTACCGAAGGGTTTTAAAGCTGAGATTTTAGTGGACGGTCTAAATTCACCTCGTTGGATATTGGTATTGCCTAACGGAAACTTACTAGTTACCCAATCGAGAACTGAGTCACTTCCAGGTATGCCAAAGGAGACAGTGGAACTATTAGAGACAATGAATATCTTTGGGCCTTCTCCCAATAATGTTCTTCACATTGATCTTCAAAGCAAAACCCCAAAGATCGAAATTATTTTAGAGGGGTTAAACCAACCTTTTGGAATGATTTATTTTAATGAAGAGTTATTTGTAGCAAACACAGATTCAATTATTAAATACGGATTTAAGGGTTACAAGGTTAAAGACCAGGGTAGAAAAATAATATCCCTGCCTTCTGGACCACCAAATAATCATTGGACCAGAAATATAATCTTGTCAGACGATAAGAAGAAAATTCTAGTTGCTGTTGGCTCAGGCACCAATGTAAATGAAGAGGGCACTGATGATTCATCACGAGCCGCTATTTGGGAAATAGAACTGAACGGTGATGGTAAAAGATTATTTGCTACTGGACTTCGTAACCCCGTAGGTTTGGCATACGAGCCAACAACTAAAAGATTATGGACAACTGTTAATGAACGAGATGGCTTGGGTGAGACCGTTCCTCCTGATTATCTGACAGAGGTTATTGACGGAGCTTTTTACGGTTGGCCTTACACATATTTTGGGATATACCCAGACCCAACTCAAATGCGATTAAACCCTGAAAAAACCGAAAAAGCTCTTACTAAATCTAGAGTACCGAATCTTGCCATTGATGCTCATTCAGTGCCGTTGGGCCTGTTATTTCATAGCGGAATCAACATTGATGATAGATATAAAAACGGAGCCTTTGTGGCTAGGCGGGGAGGCGTATCAAGATCAAAATTAACCGGATATGACTTGCTTTTTATTCCCTTTGAAAATGGTTATCCGACAGGTGTTATTGAGGCTTTTATGACTGGTTTTATAGCTGACCAGAGCAAAGCAGAAATTTACGGTCGTCCAGTTGGTTTAGCTGAGATGAATGATGGATCAATCTTATTAAGCGATGACATCGCAGGTCGGATATGGAGGATCAGCAGAAGTGACTAATCTAAAGGCTAACCCTTATTCTTCAAACGTGATATTTTAAAGCAATGATTAATTTTAAAAGAAACTCAATCTACCTTCTCGTTTATAGCTTTTTAATTAGCGGTCTTTTCCCTAATCTTGCATTTGCTGGGGAAAGTGATTGGCCTCAATACGCTGGCGATGAAGGCGGTTCTAGGTATTCTCATTTGGATCAAATTAATCGTGAGAACATTAAGGATCTAGAAGTGGCATGGACATATAAAACAGGTCATTTAGATCGAGTTCCAGAACAGTTCTCTTTTTTAAAAAGACTAGTAGGCTTTCAAGTCACTCCAATAATATTGCCAGAGGAAGCAGGGGGGTTTTTAGTTTTTTGTACTCCCTTTAATGAAATTATCGCTCTAGATGGAGCAACGGGGAAAAAAGTTTGGTCTTACGATCCAAAAATTGATTTACGACCATTTGCAGGACGATTTAATTGTCGAGGATTGGCTCAATGGAAGAATCCTGATAAAGAACTCAGCGAATTGTGTGCTCATAGCCTATTTCTCGCTGCCAATGATAAACGATTAATAGCTGTTGATGCCATCAGCGGCATTCCTTGTTCAGAATTTGGCTCTCAGGGTGTTGTTGATGTCTTGCCTTATATCAAGCAAATTGAACCAACCAACCAGATTCAAGCAATGCAACTTAAATCACCGCCTGCAGTTGTCAATGGAGTGGTAATTATTGGAGGTACGGGAAACAAATTTAAAGATGCAAGTTCTGTCAATGGCGCAGTACGAGGATTTGATGCAGTGACAGGGGAATTTCTATGGTCCTTCGACACATTGATCAGAGACCCGGAGTCTAATGAATCACTTCCTTATACGGTTGGAGGCGCCAACGTTTGGACAACTATGTCTGTAGATAGGCAACGAGATTTAGTATTTATTCCTACAGCAAGCGCTTCTCCAAATTTTTACGGCGGACTAAGACCGGGTGATAATCGTTATGCCAATTCAGTCTTAGCCTTACGTGCACAAACTGGAGAGTTGGTATGGCATTACCAGACTATCCATCATGATATTTGGGATTGGGATTTGCCAACTCATCCCTTATTGGTAGATGTAACCACTGAGAGCGGTAAACGTCCTATCGTTATTGCATTAGGAAAAACTGGTATGGTTTACAGACAGCGGTGAACCCTATTTTGATATCGAAGAAAGAGAAGTTCCAACTGATGGGATTTTAGGTGATCAATTATCACCGACTCAACCTTTTCCAGTAAAGCCACCACCGCTTGTCAGGCAGGAAATATCACCTGATGATGCATGGGGGGTTACTCCTTATGAACGAGAAGCTTGCAGAGAAATGATAGCTTCTGCAAGGTACGGAGGGATGTTCACGCCCATGTCAACCAAAGGGACCATTATGTACCCACAGGTTGGTGGAGGAGCTAATTGGGGAGGAGGTGCGTTTGACCCAGAACGTAATATACTAATTGTGCCTGTGGCCCAGGTGCCCTTTTATGTGAAATTAATTCCTGAAGAGAATGTCGACAAGGATTTAGCTAAAACACCCATGGCAGGAAATCCCATGGGTCCACCAGGACTTATTAAAGGCACTAAATATGGACTTCAACAAAAACCTCTTTTATCACCTCTTTATACCCCTTGTACTGAGCCACCGTGGTCAATGTTGGTTGCCGTTGACATGATAGAAGGGGAAATATTATGGAAAAAGCCATTCGGTAAGATTGATAAGCTAAGTCCTTTGCCTATTGGCTTTGAATGGGGAACACCTTTTGCAGGAGGAGCTATCACAACTGCAGGTGGCCTTATTTTTATAGGTGCGACAGCAGACGAACGTTTCCGTGCTTTTGATATAGATACCGGTGAAAAATTATTAGAAATTAAGGCACCAACTGCTGCAATGGCCACGCCCATGACTTATATGGCCAATGGAAGACAATATGTGGTTGTAGCAACTGGAGGCCATATGTGGAATTACCCAAATGGTATCAGCGATGAGTTAATTGCTTATGCTTTACCAGAGAATCTAATCGAGTAGATTCTCAGAATCTCTTTTCGCCTCAGGGTCTAGAAACGTCAATCCATTAGCCTTAATCTTTTCATTAGAAACATTTTTGGGGCCTGGACTAAGATTAAGCCATTGAACATGATCATAACCATGTTCATCACAAACCTGAGCAAAGAATTCTGATTTTGAAGATGAGACCTCATTAAAGAGATTAAATAAACCAGAGAACTTCTTCTCTATAGCAAGATCAATAGCTTGCACTACATCGTCTCGATGAATAATCATAGCATCCGATGAGCCATCAAATGGGATAGGTTGTCCTGCCATCATCTTAAGTTGATTTTTCCACTCCCGGCCAGGTCCATGGATCGTGCCCGTTCTAAAAATACAGACTGGCATATCTTCATTTGATAAATCCGATAATAAATTTTCTGTCTCAATATAGACTTCTTGAAAAGGATTTAGAGGATTGGCAGTTACTTCTTCATCAATACTTGCTTCACCATGAGCATCTCCATAAGCATTTAGTGAGCTAGTAAAAATGATTTGTTTAACTTTTGCGCCCGAATTGATAGCTTTAACAACACTTTCTGCTGTTCCAACGTAGGCATCTCTATAAAGATCAGCATCCATGACAGTCTTGCCGTCTTTTTCAACCATACCTCCTGCCACAGTTAGCACTAAAATATCTTGCTCCTCGAGTAGTGTAGCCATTTTCTCCCTATCACTGCCAACCATGACCACAACGTTATCGGAAACTGCCTTCAGTTCTTCGACTCTAGATTCCTTTGTGGTTGTGACCGTTATTGTATGCCCTAGTTTTTTAAAATGCTTGGCGGCAGCGAAGCCTGTATAAGCGGCGCCTACGATTGCTATTTTCATTTCAAGGCCTCAATAAAAAGATTGGGCAACATGGAGTCATCCCACTCGCGAGAATTATCTCCGGTTCTAAGGATTACTAAAGATTTTGACGGCACCATATACAGCCTTTGTTTGCCTAATCCATCCATATAAAAAACGTCCTCAGTTTTATAAGGTTCACTGTGTATATTTGAGAAAGCCTCTAATCTTGAGTCGTAAGGTCTGTATTGAGTGTATTCATTACCTAACCAGATCTGCATTCCATAATTAACATTGGCTTTTGAGGGAACAATCATTTCATCAACCCAGCCTTCTGGAAGTATCTGTTTGCCATTAAAGACCCCTTTGTTTAATAACATTTCACCAACACGAACCATGTCTCTGATGGAGGCCCACATGCAGCAATCGGCATGAACCATACCCCCCTCTTGGTCTACAAAGAAGAAGGCATCTCTTGCTCCTAGCGGTTGCCAGATTTTTTCTGAAAAGTATTCACCATACCGTTGACCTGTTGCACGTTGAATAATGATTCCAAGCATTTGGCTGTTTGGATTAACGTGGGAAAAAACGGTTCCAGCTGGAGCATCAACACTAACCATCAGATTTGCAGATGTAATGTCTGTCCCCATGATTCTTTGTATTCTTTGTGAAGTTGGTGAGAAGTTGTAATCTTCTTTGAGTCCTCCCGCCATATTGAGAAGATCTCGAATGGTAATATTTTCTTTTTCAGTGCCTTTCCATTCGTTTATAAAATCACTGGCAGGAATATCCACAGATCCAATAAAACCATCTTTGATGGCATGACCCATAAGGAGCGCATTCATGGTTTTTGTAAGGGAGTGAAGGCCAAACAGAGAATCCCCTTCGGTGTTGTCCCAATAATCCTCATAGATAATATTGCCTTTATGCTGAACAATTAAACTCTTACTTTTATGTTCTTCGGCGTATCTACTGGCAGTTTCAAACACTTCGATCGGTATCCCACTTTCATCAGTGTTGATTGTGGCCAATGGCTCACTAAAATTTCCTGGAGTTAATTCCAGTGGTTTATACCATGAGAACCTTGGACTTAATGGATTGCCTAGTATTGATGTTGTCCAACGCTCCCAGAATAATCCGTACGCACCCATAGTCGCTGGAACGTAAGTAGTTGCTATCACCAATGCCAGAGCAATTGATGTCCATTTAAGTGTCTTTTTTATAAAACGTTTTATCATAATATCCCCTTACTAATTATATTTGGTAACTTGGCATCATCCCAGTCCATTTTTATAGCTCCTGTTCTCACAATAACAAGCTCCCGAGAAGGAATGATATAGACCCTTTGACCACCAAAACCATCAAAATAAATTATATCCTTATCTATATAGGGTTCACTGTGAAAACCAGTTGCTGTGCTTTTATTATTATAGATTCTTCGTTCTTGATGTTCCATTCCTAGCCAAGTTAAATAGCCATAATTTGGGTTTAATTCCGAGGATGATGTCATCTGCTCGATCCAAGATTCTGAGACAATTCGTTTTTGATTTAATAGCCCTTTATTGAGAATCAATATCCCAACTCTTAGCCAGTCTTTTGCAATAGCATCTAGGCAGCAAAACATTCGGGGCATTTTATTTTTATCAGAATCCAAAATGACATAAGAATCCTTTTCTGCCAGATGTTGCCAAAAATTTTCTGATAAATAACTCGAGTACCTTTGACCGGTTGCTCTTTGCAATAGAAGTCCTAGATTTTGAGGATTAATCCCGTTGTATGCAAACTCAGTATCAGGATCTTTTTCATACATTTGATTAAGTGTAATTTTCATCACGTCATCACCCACTGCCATTTCATTCCATTCGCCTAAAGGATGAAAAGAGAATTCAGGGTAATCAATACCGCTTGATTGCTGAAGCATTTGACGAATAGTAATCTGGTTTCTTTTATCATCCGACCATTCAGTTAAGAAGTCCGATGCTGGTTGATCAATGCTTTCTATGTGGCCCTGTTCTATTGCTATACCTATTAATATTGCTAAAACCGATTTGTGCATAGAAGCTGTGCTGGTAATAGATTCTTTTGAATATTCAGGAAAGTAATGTTCTAGTTGAATTTCATTCTTATGGAAGATCAATAATGCATGAGAATCAGTTTCTTCTGCAAATTTGATCGCTGACTTAATTGATTCTTCGGAGATTGATTTAGATGTTGCTTGTATCAGTGGGTATCCATTCTTGGCGACAACCAATTCCGGGATACCCGGACTATTGCCCATGATTACTCCACCGAGTCTTGATACAACAACAGGGTTTTGGAAATACAAATAGGTTACATAGGTTGCTAATGAAGCTACAAGCAACAAAATTAGCGAAGATATAATTTTAAAAAGAGTTCTCATAAATAGGATGATAATAACCTAATACATTTTAGTATCGATTAACATGTTTTTTAAAGGGGAAGCAGTAACTCAGAAGTAGTTACTATTGAGCAGCTAGCCAATCATCATCACTTTCTTCAGTTATATTCTCAAAGAGAGGGGAAGACAGATATCTCTCTCCTGTATCGGGTAACATGACACAGAAGGTGCTATTTCTTGGTGCGACTTCTGCAATTTGTAAAGCACCCTGCATTGTTGCTCCTGCTGAAATACCACAGAATATACCTTCTTTTTTAGCTAAATCTTTGGCGGTCTCTATGGATGCTTCATCATCGACAGTAACAATTTCATCGATTACTCCTTTTTCAAGAATTGCAGGGATAAAGTCAGGAGTCCATCCCTGTATTTTATGGGGCTGCCATTCATCTTTAGATAGCAAAGGGGCTAATTCTGGTTCAACGCCAACTACTTTTATATCCGGTCTCTCTGTTTTTAGAACTTCCCCCACTCCAGTGATAGTTCCCCCTGTGCCCCATCCACTAACAAAATAATCTAGTTCGCTATTCTTAAAGTCATTGATAATCTCCACCGCTGTCGTTTTACGATGATAATCTGGATTTGCTGGATTCTGGAATTGATCAGCTAGGAACCATCCGTGCCTTTCTGCTAATTCCTTAGCTCGATTCACCATTCCTGTTCCTCTTTCTTCAGCTGGGGTTAAGATAACTTTTGCACCTAAAGCTTTCATAATTTTTCTACGTTCAATAGAAAAGGTTTCCACCATAGTAGCCACAAATGGATAGCCTCTAGCTGCACAGACCATAGCTAAGGCAATACCTGTGTTACCTGAGGTAGCCTCTATAACAGTTTGTCCTGGAGATAATTTTCCAGTTTCTTCAGCATCACTAATAATCGCAATGGCCAATCGGTCTTTGACAGAAGCTAAAGGATTGAATGACTCACATTTGACAAAGATGTTTTGATCTTTGGGCCCCATCTTATTGATTCTGACGACTGGCGTTTTACCAATTGTCTCAATTATGTCGTTATAAATCATATTCCATTTAAGCCATTTTGGGCCAATCTTATAAAGGTGTGTTTGGTGATATTTTAATCCCTTTCTGTCCAAACCCTTAGATTTTTTAGATCTATATAAATAATTATTTATTTGGTTTTCCTAGATTGCTTTATTGGATAATACGACTATCCAAATGAACGATAGTGCAAAAAAATTGGCAACCATCGAGCCACCATTTATTTTTAAGAATGGGTCTGTGTTTAATGATCCTATTAATATTGCCTACGAGACCCTCGGAACTCTAAACACTAAGAAAAATAATGCCATTCTCGTTACAACTGGTTTATCACCTTCAGCTCATATTGCATCATCTATAGAGGATAATAGCCCTGGTTGGTGGGAGAGTATTGTAGGCAAGGATAAACCCATTGATACAAGTCAATATTTTGTTATTTGTGTGAATTCCTTAGGCAGTTGTTTCGGCTCATCTGGGCCTTCAAGCGAGGATCCCAAATCAGGAAAAAAATACAGACTGAGTTTTCCTGAAATAAGCATTGAAGACATTGCCTCTTCAATAAAGCCAGTTATTGATGGTCTTGGCATAGAGAGGTTAAAGGCAATTGTAGGTCCTTCTATGGGCGGTATGACCGCATTGAGTCTAATCAAGCAATTTCCAGGTATTACAGATGACCTCGTCTTAATTTCAGCAGCATCATCATCCCGGCCTTTTTCTATTGCTCTGAGATCTTTACAGCGATCAATGATTACTTCAGATCCTCTCTGGGAGCAGGGCAACTATAACCAAGATGATCTTCCACTTGAGGGGATGAAACACGCTCGGTTTTTAGGAATGATAACTTATCGATCTCCAACCGAATGGAATAAACGGTTTGGGAGGAAATTGATTCAGAATATTGCTGAAAGGGCAGATTTATTTGGCAATAGATTCCAAATTCAAGACTATTTGAAGCGAAGATCAGACGATTTTATCAGTGATTTTGACCCCAATTCATATTTGTATTTATCAAATGCTATCGATGCCTTTGATTTTGCTGAAGATTGTAATGATATTGAAGAGACAGTTGAAAATCTTGATTTAAATCGAGTTTTAATTATAGGCGTTGACGAGGATTATATTTTCCCATTTCAATGCCAGGAAGATCTTTATAACGCCTTTTCAGCTCAGAAATATAGTGTCGATCTATTAAAGCTTCCTTCAATAAATGGCCACGATTCTTTTCTTGTGGATAATGAGAATTTTGGCAATGCCCTGGCAAAATTCTTCAAATAACCTTATTTTGATAAATATGTCATAATAAGTTTTATGAGAACAACATTTTTAATTCCTTCAATCCTTAGCTTTATTATTGCTTCTGCTAGCTTTTCTCAGACAGCTGAAGAAACTGACGCAGAGCCTGGCTATTGGACCAATCTATTTACTGCAACCATTAGGTACACCGTTCAAATACCTGAACCGTTTGATGTGGACACCTATTTTGATCGAGGTGGTGAATTAAAATCAGATCTAGATTATGCAGGAACTTGGTGGGTTGAGGGTGATGAAGG
>LULT01000047.1_pt1 | contig 27859 bp, 24 predicted proteins | sample 728141 | NCBI WGS metagenome assembly LULT01 (sample SAMN03860282, study PRJNA289734) | marine metagenome | biome: seawater column; feature: ocean; material: water; isolation source: Red Sea water column Station 108 - depth 100m | place: Saudi Arabia: Red Sea | collected 2011-10-15 | depth 100 m | reverse complement strand
CTAGATACGGTTCTCTTTTGGTGCAGGCCTGTGTAGAGCAAGGAGCGCACTACACTGACATCACTGGCGAGAATCACTGGGTGCGAGACATGATTGATCAACATCATGAGAAAGCTGCCTCTAAAGGAGTTAGGATTATCCCTTCTTGTGGTTACGATTCCATTCCTTCTGATATCGGTGCTTATTTTGCAGTTTCCCAATTTGATAAGCCTGTGAGCCGAGTAGATGTTTATCAAGAAGCTGTTGGAACAGCTTCTGGAGGAACAACAGAAACCATGTTTACCATGGGTGATGTGTCCAAGAAAATGAGAGATCCTTTTATTTTGAATCCCGAGAATACTGTTTCAGATAAACAAAGAAGACGCTCAAAAGATGGGTTTAAAATTGAAAAGATAGAGGGATTAGAGGGATGGTCTGGTGTGGGAATGATGGCTATAGCTAACACAAGAGTGGTCAGACGATCGGCTGCATTGATGGAGCAAAATAAAAAACCCTACGGTAAAGATTTCACCTTTGGTGAATACGGCTTATTCAAAACAAAAAAATTGGCCAAAATTACCTCTTATGGTTTGATTTTTGCAGTTATGATTATTACCTCTCCACTAAGACATTTAGTCAGGCCTTTCTTGTTAAAGCCTGGAGAAGGACCTAGTAAAGAGGCAAGAGATAAGGGATGGTTCAGGTCAACTTTCATCGCCCATGCTGAGGATGGTGAACAAAAGACTTGCTCAATCTATGGATCGGGAGATCCAGGCTATAAATCCACCTCAAAATTGGTATGTGAATCAGCTTTAGCTTTAGCTAAATCGGATAATTTACCAGGCGGTGATCAATATGGAGGCGTCCTAACCTCTGCTGTTGGTCTAGGAAACGAATTAATTTCGAGGCTAAGAAAAGCCGGAATAGAATTTAAGTCTTGAAAATTGCTCTTAAACACTGAAGAATAGTCCTGTGAAACTTTTTGGGAATAAAAATTTTATACTTATAGCAGGATTGCTCTTTGTAACTTCTGTATCTTTTCACTCTGTAGAACATAGATTCATTGATGATGAAATTTCCCATATAGAATGTCTATTATGTGATAACACAGTCTCTGACTCCGTTGAATCAAATGTCATCGTTGAGAAGGTTTCACTGTCCGAAATCTTAAAAGTCGAAATAAATGAAAATTTTATTTCATTCAATCTTAATTCCTATTACTCAAGAGCACCTCCTAAATAAAGCTTAAATTTTTCTTAAATTTTAGTTTTTAACAATAGGAGGTTTTATGAAAAACTATCATATAGCGCTTTTTATAATGAGCGCTTTAATTACAAACAATGTAATAGCAGATGAAATAGAAGAAGTAGTAGTTACTTCATCTTATATCAACCAGTCGAGCGATGAGATAAAGGATCCATTGCATATTATCACTGAGCAAGAATTGGAGACAAATCCAACTCAAAGCTTGGGTGAAACTATTGATAACTTACTCGGTGTCTCATCTTCAGATTATGGCGCAGCTGTTGGTCAACCAATCATTAGGGGTATGTCTGGGAGCAGAGTCAAAGTTCTAAACAATGGTTTACTTGTTCGTGATATTTCAGGTTTGGGTGCTGATCATTTAAATGAGATCGATATGAACAATATCAAGCAAATTGAGATTGTTAGAGGACCATCATCTTTGATGTATTCCAATGGTGCAATTGGAGGCATAGTCAATGTCGTCGATGAGACTATTGCAAAACAAGATTTCAAAGAGCGAGACTTGCGACTTGGTTTAGAGACGCAGTCTGCAAATGATGGTGAAGTTGGTCAATTCAGCTATAAGGATAATTTAGGTGGCTTGAACATTTCATTAGCTTATAAAGATGGCTCTTTCGATAACTATGATATTCCCATGGGTGCAATTATTCATTCTGAAGAAGAGCATGAAGAAGAACACGAGGAAGAACATGATGATGAGGAGCACGATGAGCATGATGAGGATCTTGGTTATCTGGAAAATTCAGATTATGAGTCTGAGACTTTTCGATTAGGTCTTTCAACTGCTGGCGATTGGGGGCATTTTGGCGCTTCATTCCAAAACAGTGAAAGCTTATATGGAATACCTTTTCATGGAGAAGGCCACGAAGGACATGGCGGTCATGATGAGGATCACGATGAGGATCATGATGAAGAAGAGCATGATGGGCATGATGAGCATGGGGAAGAAGAAAGAATCTTCTCCACCACTGACTCTGAAACATTCAATATAGAAGGTTCTTATGTTCTTAGTAATGGTCCTTTAAATCGTATTAATTATTACTACAGGAACACAGACTATTCATTAACTGAGCAACATGCTGAAGAAGGACACGACGAAGACCATGATGAAGACCATGAAGGTGAACATGATGATCATGATGAAGGTCCAACATTATTTTCTAATGATGCCGATGAATTTGGTTTGATCTTAGATTTTGCACAATACAATTCTTTATCACAGAAATTGGTGTTACAGAATATGAATGAAGATGTCTCCATTCTGGGGGCAGAGGCTTTCATGAATCCAGCAGAATCTAATGAGAAGATGATTGGCTACTATCTGGGAACGCGTTTTATGGGCTTGGATCTCGATCTAGGTATTCGACATGATCGCATCAATCGCAGAGGCACTGTTAGTCATGCGCATGAAGAAGAAGAGCATCATGATGAAGACGAGGAGGATCACGATGAAGAGGAGCATCACGATGAAGAGGAGGAGTTGGAGTCTTATGATATGGATTACAACGATACCAGTATCGCCCTTTCTCTTGGTTCATCTATTAATGAAAATACCAGCTTTAGCATTGGTCTAGCTCAAGTCAAAAGAGCGCCATCTGCTGTTGAGCTGTTCATGAATGGAGAGCATTTATCGACTGGGCGCTTTGAAGTTGGTAATACCAATTTGGAAGCCGAAACATCTAATAATTTGGATTTTAGTCTCAATTATGAAAATAACGGATTCTTTGCCAGTGCGTCAATTTTCAGAAATGATGTTGATGATTACATCTACTTGCAGGATGAGACTGAAGAAGAGCATGAGATGCATCACGATGAAGATGAAGACCATGATGAAGACCATGAAGGTGAACATGACGATCATGATGACCATGGCGGCTTAATATTGGCAAATTATCTTCAAAAAGATGCTGAACTTAATGGCTATGAGTTTGAGATTGGTAGATCTGTAGAAATGAACAATGGTTCTATGACACTTTCATATGGAATGGATTATGTGAATGCAAAGTTCAAAGATGGAACTTATGTGCCAAGGATCAACCCCAGACGACACATTATTTCTTTGGGTTATGCAAAAGAAGGAACCAGCGCTTCATTGATTATGAGGAAAGTAACATCACAATCAAAACTTGCATTAAATGAGACACCTACGGAGTCTTACAATATGCTTGACCTTAAAGTCTCTCAGAGAATCCCTATTTTCTATGGCGAAAGTGAGATGCTTGTTACTGTCTTCGCAAAAAATTTATTGGATGAGGTTGCAAGAAATCATTCATCTTTTGTAAAAGATCAGGTGCCTTTACCAGGGCGAAATATTGGCATTAGGTTTAATTTTCAATTTTAGAATCTAGTCCCCTAATATCTGTGTTCGAGATTTAATCTCGAACACAGATTCACAAAGCAATAAGATTTTTAATTCTGTAAATCTTCAGCAATAGTTTTTAGTGTTGAATCTAACCGTATGATTCGATCTCTCGTGCGTTGATCGATATCCAATTCCTCTGATGGTAAATCAAAACCCTTAATTTGCCTTGCAAGTCTCCTGCTACCGCCTTTCTCCATAGCAATCTTAGCTTTACCAAGTTTATCTATCATATTTTCAGCAGTTTTTTCTTCTATGGCATTATCTCTTATAAGTTGATCAATATAAGCCAATGCAACATCAGGTTTTGCGGGCCATTTCATCGGAATTTGCTGTTGAGGATTAAACAGCCTTTTTGAACCAATTGCAGGAAAAGCATAATTAGCAGCTTCTATTTCATTTGCAGTAATGTGATCACTTGGTGTTAATTTAAGAACATCGAGTCCTCTTTGTATTTCTGTTCCATAAATTGCTCCCTCATAATAATAAACGGACCAAAAGCCACCAGGTATCAATTCATCTTCTAAATAAGGACCCCGATCAAAATAAGCAATTTCAATAGGATTAGATGAATCAGTGAAATCAATGACCGAAATACCTCCTTGGTACCATGCTTGAAAAAAGATGTCTCTTCCAGGAATAGGGATAATAGATCCATTATGTGCCACGCAATTTTCACTTTCTTTCTGAGGTGCTGGCATTTTGAAATGACTTCGAAACTCTAATTTTCCATTTTCTATGTCATAAATCGCATTAGCTCCCCAGTCCAATGGATCCCACGCACGACATCTAGGTCTTCCGCCTCCACCCCATTCATCAGTAAATAAGATCTTTGTTCCATCATTGTTGAAAGTCGCGGAGTGCCAATAGGCAAATCCAATATCAGTTACAACATCAATTCTTTTTGGCTCAATTGGATTTGAGATATCAAAGAGGATTCCATTGCCTGAACAAGCACCAGCTGCAAGCTTTGCAGATGGAAACACAGTAATATCATGACACTGATCAGTGATTTCAGTCTCTTGTGTTTCATCCCCATGATCTCCACCTCGCCACAATCCAGCAAGTACCCCAGTTTCTGAGTCAGCAAAAACTGTAGGGCTATTAACAATTTTTGATTGAGATGGATCATTTATAGGAATTTCAATGACATCAATTCTGAATAAAGCAGTTCGATCATCTCCAGGTATATCTTCAAAGCAGTCTTCCATTTCTTCTTGATCGCGAACGCTTGATGTTCCTGAGTTATAGACAATTATTTTTCCATCTGCTGTGGCGCCGTCTACAACAGAATGTGTATGTGAACCTCGACATGTTTGAACTGCACCGACCTGAATAGGCATTAGTGGGTTAGAAATATCAAAAATTCTCAAACCTCTAAATCGCTCTTCACTTGGTTCCGGGCTTACTCCTTGAAGTCCGCAATCCAGTCGACCTCTAGTGTCTTGAACCGATAGTATTAATAAGTTACCCACTACTGATACATCACCCTGGCCTCCAGGGCAAACCACAGAAGTAATATGATTTGGTATACTATCTTCCTCTAGACGATAGATATTAAACCCGTGATAACTCCCAGCTATCAGCAGATCATTACTAAAGGCCATATCAGTGTTATCAAAACTCAGCATCGGCCGTCGCTGATTTGAGGCTAATGATTCTATTGAGCTTTCTTCCTCTTCTTCCTCATCTTTATCTTCTTCGTTGCTTAATCCTTTTTCGAGTCGGTTATCAGGATCAAAGAATCCAACTGGTTTTTTCAATGAGGCAATTAATTCCATATTTGATATTGCTACTCCGGCATCAAATAATCCCGGTGCTAAATTTGCTCTTGGGTCATCAGAAAGATCGATCAAAATTCCATTCATGCGTTCTATTTCAACACCTTGGTCATTCGTAAGGTCAGAAACAAATTCATATAATTGAGGGTCATAAGCTGAACCAGGGTATTCATTTAATCGATCAACCATATCAATGGCTCCCTCATGATGTTTGATCATCAAATTTAAATACATTCGATCAAAATCAGTGGAATCTGATTGGCTTAATTGTTGCATTTGCTCCGGGGTCGCCATGCCCATCATTTTATGATGATGCATGTGATTGCTTTTCGAAGGATCAGGAACTGTTTGACCCATATCTAGCAGCCAGTTTTCCATGAAACTTATTTCATCTTGCTGTGAGATGTCTATGCGTCCAGCCAGATCAAGGATGGTTTGATTATTGGTTCTTGACGTGGCCATCTCAGACATTAGAAAAGCTTGATAATGATGAATAATCATACCTTGCATGAAATCGACATCTGCAGCTGTATACGATGTGTTAGCAATAGCAATTGCTGTTTCCGAATCAATTACCTTTGTGGGCTCTCCAGGCGAACCAGGCTGTAAAATAGGGACTTCTGAAACAATTGAAGTCGGCAGCAGAAGACCAAAAAAGATAATAGAAACTGCGATACTGGAATAAGTTCTAAAAAAAATGTTATATATAATTTCTAACAAAGCATTCCCCTTTCAAAAAAATATAAAAATAAATATTACTATAACCAATCCGGAATTTTATCTCTTTTAACGATTTCATCTATTTCAATTTTATCTCTTATTAATTCTGACTGATGATCTTTCACTAGAACTTCTGAAATAGTAGGGCGTGAGTTGTAATTTGAAGATAAAACAGAGCCGTAGGCTCCAACCGAAAGCAGAGCTAATAAATCACCTTTTTTTGGATTATTCAATGGAAGGTTCTTGAGGAATAAATCACCAGTCTCGCATATAGGGCCAACTATATCGTATGGCTCTAAGCTATTACTGCGTGTGTTTTCTATCACAGGTAAAATCTTATGCTCAGCACCATAAAGTGTAGGTCGAATAAAGTCATTCATGCCAGCATCAACTATGACAAAATTTTTATTGGATTCTTTTTTCACATAAATAATTTCTGTAACCAGTACGCCAGATTCAGCAGTAAGATATCTTCCCGGTTCTATGATGATAGTTTTCCCTAGATCACCTAGTTTTTCTTGAACTAATTCGAAGTATTCATCGATATTTAGATTTTTACCTTCGTCTTTATAGTCAATGCCTATACCTCCCCCGATATCGATGATATCAATATTAAAATTCCTTGATTCAAGCTCTTTGATGATGTCCAAAATGCATTCGAAGCTTTTTGAGAAGGGGTCAAGATCATTAATCTGACTGCCAATATGGATATCAATACCCTTAATTTCAATACCTTCTAAGGAGTCTGCAATATTATAAATATCAATAGCATCTTCCCAGTTGATACCAAATTTGTCCTCTGTCTTGCCTGTAGAGATTTTTGCATTCCCGCCTGCCGCTATATTGGGATTAATTCTAATCGCAGTGGGTGCTTTTTTACCTTGATTCTTTGCTAGAACAGAGAGATGCTTAAGTTCATCCAATGATTCAACATTAAACATAAGAATATCTTTCTCCAAAGCATAATTAATCTCCTCGGTTGTTTTTCCAACACCACTGAAAACTATTTTTTTATTCGGAATCTTAGCTTTTAGAGCTCTTTTTAATTCGCCTATTGAGACCACATCCGCACCAGAACCAAGATCTGAGAAGCATTTAATAATTGATTGATTAGAATTTGCTTTTATTGAGTAGCAAATAAGCAAATTGTCATTCTTATAAGAAGACGAAAGGGCCTTGTATTTATCTTGAAGAGAACTAAGAGAATAGCAGTAAAATGGTGTACTGATAGATTTTACTAGGCCTGCTAGATCAATATTCTCAGCAGATAATCTTGATTCCTTGTAAGTGAAATAGCTCATATTATTAGTTTAATAAATACATATCACACTAGATGATATGATTAGTATTTATAATTATAAAATATATTCAAATAGAGGAAATTAAAATGACAGCAAGTGTTTTATTAGAAGGCGTTCTAAAGGATGGAGAGGTTGAAAACTTTACTGAAATCGCGAGAGAAGCTTTTAAGGTTACAAGGGCTTATGATGGGTGTATTGAGATTAATTTAACCCTGAATGTAGAAAACAGGAACAATTTTGTACTCACTGAAAAATGGGAATCAAAAGAGCATTATGAAAAGTATCTGGCATTTAGAACAGAAGATGGGACGGTAGAATTAATAGGTTCATTATGCGATGAAGGGCCAACGATAAGGATTTTTGATATATCAGATGCTTAGTATAGATGGATTCGATCAAACAACTTGAACAAGCTATCAATGATCTAAAAGAGCATTATCTTTTTAAAATGAATAGCTCACTTTCTAAGACTATTTTCTTTAGCCTGGTTCGCGGTCTATCTTTTGGGTTAGGCTCTGTGATTGGAGCAACTATACTGGTTTACCTATTGATTTTATTTTTATCCCAAATCGAATTCATTCCAATTATTGGCGAGTGGGCTGCACGATTAATTGAGCAAATAGAAAATAATTAAACTATGTCTAATCTTTGGGCTATAAAAGTTATTCGCTATATTCCTGTCTTATTTGTCGCTGGAGTTTTAGTAGCCATCATTTTTTATCCGGGTGGTAATATCCATAATGCTGAGCAAATTGGCTATTCCTTTACCCATAATTTCCTCAGTGACTTGGGTGGGATCAGATCACATTCAGGAGCAACCAACACAATTTCAGCTTTCTTCTTTAATTTTTCCATGGTGATTTTTGGTTTTGGTGGTATTGCCTTTCTGTTTATCCCTAGTTTATTCAAAGATAATGCAGTGAACTATAAGCTAGCAATTATTGGTTCTGCATTTCTATTATTAGGGGCATTATTCTTTGCTGGAGTAGGTTTTACCCCTCACGATTTATTTAGAAAGGAACATGTTTTTTTTGCACTAAATGGTTTTAGATTAATGGTACCTGCAGCCATTCTCTATTTCATTGTTTTAGTTCGTAGCCCTGTTGATAATCGCTATTCTTGGATCACTATGTTCTTTCTTTTGAGTACATTTGCCTATGTCATGTATCAATTATTTGGCGGTAATGCCTTACTTGATCCTCAAGAGATGGTTCGACAGGCAACCATTCAAAAGATGATTTCATTGGTCCATGTAGTGAGCATTTTTTCATTAAGTTTTGGTTTTCATCAGCAATTAGAGCTAAATAATTCTAAATAAATAAATAAACTTTGAAATTGTTGTGGTGTAAATTGTCCAAATGAAACTGATTAACCTTTTTTGTATCCTAATTTTTTCTAGCTTGTTTACTGTCTTTGCTGAAGATGAAACAAAAAATGTCTATTTTGGAGATTTGCATGTGCATTCATCTCTGTCATTTGATTCATACATTTTTGGTAATCGTCTCTCATTAGACCAATCATACCGAGTAGCTAAGGGTGAAGCTGTTGAAAATGTTGAAGGAGAAATAATGCAGTTGCGAACACCGTTGGATTTCGCTGCAATCACAGATCATTCAGAATCTTTTGGAATCCATGAGGGTTGTGACGATGAAGAGGCAACACTCGCTACCATGATCTTGTGTCGAAGACTGGAAAGTCCAGATTTACTATTCTTTTTGCAACTCAGGGCCAATGGAGCGAAAAGACCCCCTGATAACCCAATGCTGGATGCTGCAGGTGATCATGAGAAATTACATAAGTTTGCAAAAATGACATGGGATAAGATTATCGAGGTTAACAACATACATAATGACCCTGGAAAATTTACTACTTTTCACGCTTATGAATACTCACCCACATTACCTGATGTAGGAAAGCATCATCGCAATGTTATCTTCAGGAACGACTCTGTTCCAGATCATGCCGTCTCAATGTTCCATGCAGCGACAGAAATTGATCTATGGAAGCAACTCGATGATTTGTGTTTAGGTAATTGTCAATTTATCACCATACCTCATAACTCAAACCTTTCATGGGGTTTGGCTTTTGCGAACATTACTATTGACGGTGACCCCTACGACCTAGAAGCATGGAAACTGAGAGATCAATTCGAACCAATCGTTGAGATATTTCAAATCAAAGGCAGTTCAGAATGCGCTATAGGCTTTGGTACCACAGATGAAGAGTGTAATATTGAACAATATCTAACTCGTTGTGAGCCAGGCCAAGAGACTCAGTGCATTCATCCAACTTCAATGGTAAGAGATGGGCTCAAGTTGGGATTACAATACAAGGAAGAAATAGGATTTAATCCCATGGATTTTGGTTTTATAGGCAGTACAGATACGCATAATTCTAATCCTGGCGATACTGAAGAATATGACTATAAGGGTTCATCCGGTGTCTTTACTGCACCAGCGGAAAAACGTTTAAGCAATTCGGGCAGATTAGATAACACCCCTGGAGGACTGGCTGCTATTTGGGCAGAGGAAAACACACGTGATGCTCTTTTTGATTCTATGCAGAGAAAAGAAGTTTATGCCACCAGCGGAACTCGAATAAGATTGAAATTCTCAGTCAGCTTTGAGTCACAGGAACAGACTTACCCGATGGGAAGCACGATAAAAGCGGACATGGATAATATGCCTCAGTTCAGTATTGTTGCTCAAAAGGATCCTCTGGAAGGACCTCTACATAAAATTCAGTTGATCAAAGGATGGACTAGTAACGGCGTAGCTTTGGAAAGAGTTTTGGATATCTATTGCAGTCAATCCTGTTCAGACGAAGTTTTTAAAGTTGATTTAAAGACTTGTGAAATCGACCAACAGCAAGGAGAAGATGAAATTAAAGTTTCTTGGACTGATGAAACTTATAAGCCTGAGCAGAACGCATTTTATTATGTCAGAGTGTTGCAGGTGCCCACTTGCCGATGGTCAACTTATGACAGTATAGCCCTAGGGATACAACCGCCGGACGATATACCTGCAACTGTGACTGAAATGGCGTGGTCATCGCCAATCTGGATTGATTCAGCCAACGAATAAAAAAGTAGTGAACAATTTAATTTGGGCGTAGTATTTGGACTCTGTTATTAAATGTTATTTATTGAAAACGTGATATGGAAATAAGTTTTACAGACAAGGACCTTGAATTTAGGAATGAAATAAGATCCTGGATTGAAAACGATTACCCAAAACACGTCAAGGAAAAGCAAGACAAGGGTGAAGCCTTAACCAAAGAGGATATAACTGATTTTCATAAAGCCATTGCTGCTAAGGGGTGGATGGGATTCAATTGGCCCACTGAATACGGTGGTACCGGCTGGACATCCACACAGATATACATCTTTCAAAAAGAATTTGGCCTTGCCGGATGTCCACCTATATTGCCCTTCGGAGTCGCTATGGTCGGTCCTGTTATCTATACTTTTGGCAATGAAGAGCAAAAGAAAAGATTTCTTCCTGACATATTGAATTTTAATACTTGGTGGTCTCAAGGATACTCAGAACCAGGCTCTGGCTCAGATTTAGCCTCATTAAGCACTAAGGCAGTCAAAGAGGGCGATCATTACATAGTCAATGGCTCCAAAACTTGGACCACCTTAGCACAGCATTCTGATTGGATTTTCAATCTGGTTAGAACAGAAACAACTGAGAAAAGACAAGAGGGTATTTCATTCCTGCTCATTGACATGAAGAGCCCAGGAGTTGAAGTCGAACCAATCATTACCATTGATGGCGCACATGAGGTCAATACGGTCTTTTTTACTGATGTCAAAGTACCCGCTGAAAATCTTATAGGTGAGGAAGGTAAAGGTTGGACTTACGCTAAATTTTTATTAGCTAATGAACGATTTGGTATAGCTGTTGTCGGTGCTGAGATTCGACAATTAAATAAATTAAAAGAAATAGTCTCAAAACTTAACAATTCAGATCTATCGAGAAAGGTTAAAAAATTGGAGATTGATCTTTCAGCTCTAGAAATGTCCGGCTTAAGGATGTTGTCAGATATAGAAACTAAAGGGCACCCAGGTCCGGAGTCTTCAATTTTAAAAATTCGAGGGACCGAGATTCAACAACGACTAACGGAATTGTTTGTCGAGGCAGCAGGAGAACATGCACTTATTTATCCTGGTCCGAAAGGTCATGAAGCGGATTCTCAACCTGACGGTCCTGATTATGCGGCTAAGGCTCTTGCAAAATATCTTAACTATCGAAAAACCTCAATTTATGGCGGCAGTAACGAAATACAAAAGAATATTATTGCCAAGATGATACTCGGTTTATAGCTATGGATTTAAATTTTTCAGACGAACAAAAAATGCTCAGAGAGGAGATACAGAAGTTCTGTATGTCAGACTATACTTTTGAGAAAAGAGAGGAAATTATCAAATCTGGAGAAGGTTTTGATAGAGATTTTTGGAAACTCTTTTCTGAATTAGGCTGGTTATCTCTTCCGTTCAATGAAGATTCAGGAGGTTTTGGATGTGGCCCTGTAGAACTTTCAATTTTGTTTGAAGAATTTGGAAAGGTTCTTGTTCTTGAGCCCTATTTGAGCACCGTCGTTTTATCGGGATACATTATAGATAATTCATCTTTTAGCCGACGTGTCGAATTTGTTGAGGCAATCACATCAGGAAACAAACATGTCTCCTTGGCCTACATTGAACCAAATCAAAACTTTGATCATGCTGACCCAGAGACATCAGCAGTTAATGACGGTAACAATATAATCATTAACGGTAAGAAGTCTTTGGTTCTCAATGGTGGCAATGCAGATGATTTAATTGTTTGGGTCAGTTATCACGATAAAAAGGCACTCATTCTAATTGATAAAGAGCAAACTGGGTTATCGTCCATTGAATTCCCCACAGTAGACGGACAGACTTGTGCAGAAATTAGCTTTAAGGATGTTAGTGTGTCAAAAGATTCAATTCTTGCAATCGATGAGGAAGCTGAAGCACTTCTCAATGAAGCAATTAATCTGGCCACGCTTTGCGTTAGTGCAGAAAGTATTGGTTGCATGACCGCCTGCTATATGAAAACCATAGAGTACACAAAGGGCAGGCAACAGTTCGGTCAACCGATCAGTAAATTCCAAGTTCTCCAGCATAGAATGGTCGATATGTTTATGGAAACAGAAGTGTGTAAATCACTTTTATACAAAGCCATGCTTGAGTGCGATTCTAAACAAGACACTAAATCTAAGTCTGTTTCAGCTCTGAAATATCAAATCGGTACTTCCGGCAGATTAGTTTCTCAAGAAGCGGTCCAACTGCATGGGGGAATGGGCGTTAGTGATGAGATGTTGATTGGCCATTATCTCAAGAAGTTGGTCGCTATAGATGCTTTATTTGGTAATTCTGATTATCATCTGAATAAGTATTAAAAATAACAATCAAACAATATCGTGCTCGAATTTTTCACAATTGTATTGCTGCACCTATTTGCTGTTGCAAGTCCAGGACCCGACTTCTTGCTCGTTACCAGACAATCGCTAAGGTTTGGTAGAACAGTAGCTATCTGGGCAAGTGCCGGGATAGCCACTGGCATAATATTCCATTCATTTATAGCAATTACTGGTGTTTCTCTTCTTATATCATCCAAACCCGATCTTTTTGATTGGTTAAAGATGATTGCAGCTGTCTATATCGCTTATCTCGGCTGCTTATCATTCTTCGCTAAACCTAATCCATTAAATAATGAGAACAGAAAACACAATGAGAATTATTTAGGTTCTTATGTTCTGGGTCTAATCACTAATATACTTAATCCAAAAGCAATATTATTTTTTATAACGCTCTTCACAGTTGTGGTTAATGAAACCACCACAACAATCTTATTGGTGTTTTATGGTTTATATATGTCCATCACCACCTTTATTTGGTTTACAGGCATCTCTTATATTTTCTCTAATCAAGCCCTGACAAAGAAATATGAAAACTTTATTCCTGTTTTTGAAAAAGTGATTGGCATAATATTAATAATCATTGCTATTCAACTCTTCTTATAGAAAATACCTGCTAGATGAACAAAGAATTTAAAAACTTTTTAAACCGACTCGAGAAATCCAAGGATACTTCTAGGGTTTCAGCAATGAATAAGAGACATGATCTAGGTTATCGAACAGCAAGAGAAAACCTCAATCACTTGGTTGATCAAGATAGTTTTTTAGAATTTGGAGAATTTGCAGTTGCTGCTCAGCGAACACGGAGAGATTATGAGGAGCTTCAGGAAGAAACGCCAGCGGACGGCATTATCACTGGGTTTTGCAAGATCAATGCTGACCAGGTTGGTGAGTCTCAGGCTCATGGAGTTGCTATAGTTTATGATTATTCGGTTTTAGCAGGGACCCAAGGATTTTTCCATCACCAAAAGTTAGATCGAATCACAGAGCAAGCTGAAAAGTTTGCCCTGCCGATAGTAATATATACCGAAGGCGGTGGAGGACGACCAGGCGATGTCGATGTGACGACCCAGATAGCGGGTCTTAATATTCCTTCATTCTCCACATGGGCTCGATTATCAGGTCGATGCCTTAAGATAGCTATTGCCAATGGGTATTGCTTTGCTGGAAATGCAGCTTTATTTGGATGTTCTGATTTCAGAATTGCTACCAAAAATTCATGGATAGGTATGGCAGGACCCGCCATGATAGAGGGTGGCGGTCTAGGGATCTTTGACCCTAAAGAAATAGGCCCCTCTGAGATTCAAGAGAAAAACGGAGTGATTGATTATTTAGCAACAGATGAAGAAGAAGCTACCTCAATTGCAAAGAAACTATTGTCTTATTTTCAAGGTCCTGTGGATGAATTTTCATTTGCTGATCAATCCAAATTAAAAGAAATTATTCCAGAGGATAGACGTTGGGCATACCCAGTAAGAGAAATAATAGAATGTCTAGCTGATACCGATACCTATCTTGAGCTTAAAAAGAACTATGGCAGAAGTGTTATTACGGGCTTTATAAGAATTGAAGGTCAGCCCATAGCTCTTCTTGCCAGCGATTGTCAGCAACTTGGAGGCGCAATTGATTCCGAAGCCTCAGAGAAAGCAGCAGACTTTCTAAAAACATGCAATGACCATAAATTACCTGTTCTGGTCTTAGTGGATACTCCGGGTTTTATGGTAGGACCCGATAGCGAAGAGCAAGGTGCGGTTAGAAGAATGGCTAGCTTATTTAAGGTAGGTTCACAATTAGATGTTCCAATAACGGCTGTGTTTCTAAGAAAAGGATATGGACTTGGAGCGCAAGCAATGGTCGGTGGTAGCTTACACGATCCTATATATACTGTCGCTTGGCCGACAGCTGAGTTTGGCGGCATGGGCTTAGAAGGAGCGGTAAAATTAGGATTTAAAAAGGAATTAGAGGCCGAAAGCGATGACAAAAAGAGGGAAGATTTATTTAATCAACTTGTTGCTGAAGCTTACGATAGAGGTAAAGCCATTGAGGCAGCAACACATCTAGAAATAGATGCAGTTATTGACCCTGAAGATACTAGATCTATAATTTCTAAAGCTATAACTATGTCATTGAATCAAACCAAGGGTTAGCTATGGAGAATAAAAAGTACACTTTGTTGACTTGTATGGATGCCAGACTTGATCCACTAGAAATGAGTGGGTTTAAAGATGCTGAGGCATTTGTAATTAGGAACGCAGGTGGCAGGGCAACTGACGAAGCTATCGATTATATGCTTGTCACTGAAAAATTTTTTAACGCTAATGAATGGTGGGTCATTCATCACACCGATTGCCTTATGGGGCATATGCCTGATGATAAAGTTTCAGAATTACCAGAAACAATAAAAGATAACCTTTTCGTAGATCTAGAACAGAGTGTTATTGAAGATATCAAGAAGATCAAATCTCACCGTTTGGTTTCTGAAGACATCATCGTTAAAGGCTTTATCTATGATTTAGAGAAAAGTGAGCTGATTAATATTTTGCAATAAAAAACATAATAACCAACTGTAATGAATTTACCCATTTATCAAGTTGATGCTTTTACTAGTAAATTATTCTCAGGAAATCCTGCAGCAGTTATTCCACTTACTCAAGAGTTGCCAGAAGAGGTTATGCAGTCTATAGCTAATGAGAATAATTTATCAGAAACGGCTTTTATAGATATCTCTACAGAACCTTTTAATATACGTTGGTTCACTCCAACCACAGAGGTTGATTTATGCGGCCATGCGACATTAGCATCAGCAAAGATTTTGTTTGAAAGACATCTTGATGAGCACATAGATCAAATTACTTTTGATTCAAAAAGTGGAGAATTAAAAGCATTGAAAAAAGATAATCTTATCTTTCTGGATTTCCCAGCTGATCATCTGAAAAAAGTCAAAGACAAAGGATTTATTCTTGATTTGCTTGGATTTGAGCCTCAATTGCTCTTTAAAGGCAGAGACGACTATTTAGCTATCTTTCAAACAGAGACAACAATAAGGGACTTAAAACCAAATTTTATTGAGATCTCAAAGATTGACTCAAGAGGTCTTATCGCCTCCGCACCGGGTGATAGTGTGGATTTTGTTTCAAGGTGTTTTTTTCCTCAAACTGGAGTCAACGAAGACCCTGTGACTGGTTCTGCTCATACCACAATGATTCCTTATTGGAGTAACATTCTTTCCAAGGACATTTTATTAGCGCATCAACTTTCTAAAAGAGGGGGTGTTTTGCATTGTGAGAATAATGATGAACGGGTAAAGATCGGGGGAGACTCTCTGGTTTATTTCATTGGTGAGATTACTCTTTAAATCTTAATTTTAAATCCATTTGATTTTTTTTCTATTCAGCTACAATTATAAGACTGGGGAATCGAATGAATTTAAGGAGAAATTTATGAAAACAATAATGAGTTTTTTAGCAGTATTTATTATGAGTTCATCCGCATTTGCAGGCGGGCATACCCACTCTCATGATGATTCAGATCATAAGCATTACACCGCTCAAGAGATCATGGATATAGCAATGTCTGCTGCACCTGAGAATGTCAGTGGAAACGCTACCATTATGGGTTCTGATGGAACTATTTTAAAAGAGGGAGACAACGGATGGGTCTGTATGCCTGGAACTCCCCCTAATGAGAATGTTAATCCAATGTGCGTAGATCCTGCATGGCAAAACTGGTTACAAGAATACATGAAAGCAGTTAACGGCCAATCATATTCGTATGACTCTGAGTCTGCTTCTTTTGGTGTCTCATACATGCGAGTAAAGGTATATGGGTTGCTGAACGCCCCCATTTGATGCTCTTGCTTCCAGCAAGCATGATGGATGATTTACCAAGAGATCCATATGCTGGCGGACCATATGTGATGTGGGAAGGCAGTGATTTTGTTCATGTAATGGTACCGCTAGAGGTGACGGAACCTCTTAAGTAAGCTTCTTGGATCAAGAGTTTAACCCTCAACTAAGTCCTCTAGAGATGCTCGAATTAGGCATCTTTGGAGGTTACTATTTCAAGGGAGATACATCAGAGTACCCTGGTGAGTGGTTTAAAAATGCAAAAATTAGTACAACAGGTTTTGATGCAAGTTTAAATTACTTCAAAGTGGCTTCTGGTCAACCCATCTCTATATGGCTAGAGAAGGGGTGGATCACGCCAGAAGATCCACTTGGCTGGTTTCAATGGTATTGCCGTTATTTTCTTGGAAGAAGACTAGAGCATGTTGATGAATATCAGATCAAACGTTGGAAAGCCTTTGGCCCGAGACATATTGGAGGCATAAAAAATAATTGTGAATCGAGAGATATTTGGTGTCGTCCCAAACAAAGACAGGCTCTTCTCCAATGGGCTTATGACCCATTTATTTAAACTCTAGATTAGTTGAATAATTTATGTTCTATTAATTGTATTGATATTTAAAAGCTGAGGGGTATCTAATGTTTTCAATTAAAAAGCCAGTTCTAATAGGCTTAATCTCGATCGTCCTATTAGGCTCTAACACCAATTACGCTGAGACAATTATCCACGCTGGAAAATTAATTGATGGCCAGAAAGATAGTGTGCAGTCAAAAATGACCATAGTGATAAATGACAATCTTATAACTGATGTAATTAAAGGTTATAAAGATCCAACTGACAATGACATCTATCTCGATCTTAAGGGTCAGACGGTACTCCCAGGATTAATGGATATGCACGTTCATTTTGGAGGTGAGTATCAATCGAAAGCAGAACGACCCATCAAGGTTGAAAAGGAAATGGAGGCCATACTAGCTTCTGAACATGCTCGGGTTACTTTCCATGCTGGTTTCACTACCGTTAGGCAGGTTGGAGACAGTGGTATGGTTGCTATCAGTCTTAGAGATGCCATTAATCAAGGTAAAGTTATTGGTCCAAGAATTCATACATCCGGCAAGAGTATAGCCACAACAGGAGGACATGCCGATCCGACCAATGGTAAGGCTGTGGATGATTATCACTTTCCGTTACCAGAAGATGGCGTGGTTAATGGCCCTTACGAAGTTTACACAGCTGTAAGGCAAAGATATAAAGATGGGGCTGACGGCATAAAAATCACAGTAACTGGAGGTGTTTTAAGTCCAGCAAAATCAGGCGATAACCCACAGTTTACACAAGAGGAAGTCAACGCTGTTGTAACAGCTGCAAAAGATTATGGAATGTGGGTAGCGGTTCATGCACATGGTGCAGAAGGAATGAAACGAGCGATTCGAGCTGGTGTTGATTCTATTGAACACGGGACTTTTATGGATGAAGAGGCTATGGATCTTATGATTAAGAATGGAACTTATTATGTTCCAACAATCTCTGCAGGTGAGTTTGTTGCTGCTAAATCCAAGATTGATAATTATTTTCCAGAGATAGTAAGACCTAAAGCAGCTAGTGTTGGTCCACAAATTGGTGACACCTTTTCTAAAGCCTACAAAAAAGGGGTCAAGATAGCCTTTGGCACTGATGCTGGTGTGCAACCGCATGGAACAAATTGGGAAGAATTTGTCTTTATGGTTAAAAATGGGATGCCTGAGATGGAAGCGATTCAATCGGCCACCATGGAAACTGCAAAGTTATTAAAAATTGAAGACACACTTGGATCAATAGAAGCAGGAAAAATAGCTGATATTATTGCAGTTGAAGGTGACCCTCTAGCTGATATCTCAGCACTCAAAGACATTGTTTTGGTTATGAAGGAAGGCAAGGTATACAAATAGGTTTCATTGATGACGACTGGACCTTTTGACTCATTGAGAGAATATATCCATGCCTTGGAGTCTAAGGATCGACTGATCAGGATTAAGCAAATGGACCAAGATAAGTATGAAGCGACAGGCTTTGCATATAGGTTGGTAAAAGAGTATGGATACGATTTAGCGCCAGCTTTTCTTATTGAGAAAATAAAGATAAACAATCAATGGATGAATGGTCCAATCATAGGTAACCTTTTCGGCGGTTGGGATGCGGAAGCATTAATTTATGGTGTTAATGATTTAGGAGCATCCCAGTCAATCTCTAGAAAAAAAACCTTTGATCATCTAAAACGTTTGAATTTAGATAATGAAGGTTGGCCTAAAATAACCCCTGTCACCATCAATAAAGAAAATGCACCTTGTAAAGAAAACATAGTGCTAGATAACGATGTTGATATCTTAAAATTTCCTTGGTTACAGACAAACCCTGCCGATGCTGGTAGATATATCAATGCAGCAACTATATTTATAGAAGATAAAGAATTAGGAAGAAATGTTGCCACCTATCGATGTCAGGTTAAGGCTAAGAATAAAATTGGTTTCAATGCTGAGATTAGACAAAACGCTTGGAGTTTTTTAAGCAAAATGAGAGAGAGGGGAGAAAAAACTGCAGCAGTTGCTATTGCCAATGGAGTTGATCCAATTACTTTTACTTTGGGCGCATCAAAGGTCGCTAAATTGGGAGAAGATGAGTTGGATTATGCAGGCGGTATAAGAGGTAAGCCAGTGGAGATGGTTCAATGCGAAACCAGTAATATTCTGGTCCCTGCCCACTCAGAGATTGTCTTGGAAGGTGAAATTCCTCTCGATAAGATGGAGGAGGAGGGACCTTATGGTGAAATGTATGGATTTATGGGATTGAAGAAAAATGAGAATTTTTTCATGGAAGTTAAAGCCATTACCTATAGAGATGAACCTTGGGTTGTTAATTCTTTTGCAGGGGTTACAAAAATTTCTCCAAGCATCCTTCAAACGGTAGGTAATTTCTTAAATTATAAGACTTTTATTCCTCATTTGATGGAGGTGTATCGACCCGCAGAGAGCACAGGTGTTTTAACTGCCAGTATTAAAAAAGAAAAGTCAGGGCAAGGGATGGAGGCTGGAAAAATTCTAGCCGAGAAAGACTTTTTTGCCAAAGTGATCATTGTTGTTGATGAAGATGTTGACGTCTATGACAAAGGTGAAATTTTTCAGGCCTTAGGCACACGCTGGCAGCCTTATCCAGCAGCTGAGATAATAGAAAAAATGAGAGGTATGCCTTTAGATGCAAGTGCTCCTGAACGTTTCAGCACCAGCAAGATTATTATAGATGCGACTCGTCAGTATAAAGACGAAGGCGGTCCACCTATTTGGCCAGATATTTCCAAAGTAATGCTCGAAGAGATGAGCCCAGAAACAACTAAGTTAGTTGATGAAAATTGGTTAAAATACTTTGAAGATTAAATGGAGATATTATGGAGATAGTTAGAACCCCAGATAAATTTTTTGCCAATCTCAAGGACTATCCCTATAAGCCTTGTTACACGACTATAAAGACTCATGACCACACTGATTTGAGAATTCATCATATTGATGAAGGACCAGAAAATGGGCCGCTACTTTTATGTTTGCACGGTCAGCCAGTTTGGAGTTATCTCTATAGAAAAATGATTCCACTACTAAATCATGAGGGTATAAGAGTTATAGCACCTGATTTACCCGGTTATGGCAAATCAGACAAGCCTGCTGTAAGAGAAGACTATTCCTATCAAAGGCAAGTTGACTGGATGGGTCAATGGTTAGAAGCCAATGATTTAAAGGACTTGAATTTCTTTGGACAGGATTGGGGCGGCTTGATTGGGTTAAGAGTAATTGCCGATCAACCAGAACGGTTTGATCGTGTCATTATCTCTAATACTGGACTGCCTTATAGACCAGATGTTCCTCAAGAGATTGTCCAAAAAGTTAAAGACTTCAGAGACAATGCAAAGACACCAACTTTGCCTGAGATGGCAAAAAAATTAAGAACAACAGATAAAGATCAGGGGCTAAGTTTTGCCTACTGGCAAAAATATTGCTGGGAAACCGAAGACATACCTATAGGGTTTATGATGTCTTCAATGTTAGAGCGAAAGAGAAGTAAATTAATCTCAATGCTGGATTTGCTATTTATTAACTTGGGCCTCAAAAATATTTCCCCCTTTCAAACCGAGCTTGGCAGAGCTTATGCAGCTCCGTTCCCTGATAAATCCTATAAGATGGGACCCAGAGCTATGCCGAGCCAGGTTCCAACTATGCCAGATGATCCTTCATTAGAAGCACAAAAAAAAGCATGGGACTTTTTTGAAACCTTTGAGAAGCCTTTCCTCTGTGCTTTTTCTGATAATGATCCTGTGACCAGAGGAGCAGATCGTCAGTTTCTAAAAGTAGTTCCAGGTGCTCAAGGTCAGCCTCATACCTCAGTTGAACGAGGTGGCCATTTTATTCAAGAAGAAAAGCCAGAAGAGATTTCATCAATTATCTCTAGTTTTATTAAATCAACTTAATAAGGAAGGAGTTCATGAAAGTCGAAAACAAATTAAGACCCAATGCTAAACAGATGGCTGGATTTCTTCTTGGTGATACAAAAACCACCATCCATATGGTTAATTTATTAAAATTTAAGGGCAAAGCCGAGTATGAAGATGGAAGGCAAACAGATTTAACTGGACAAGAGGCCTATCAGATATATGCCAAAGAAGTTCAGGGACATCTTCAGAAAGTTGGTGGAAAACTTATTTTTAGTGGTCAAGTGAGTCGGTTAATGCTCGGAGAGGTAGAAGAGCTTTGGGATTGGATTGCCATTGCAGAATACCCAAGCAGGAAAGCCATGCGATCCATGATCATGGATAAGGATTATCGTAAAAGTGAAGAGCATCGAAGCGCAGGCTTAGCGGGTCAATTAAACATAGAAACTAAGCCGCACCAATGAAATTAGCCAAGTATATAGCAGCTTCAGTAATTGTAGTTCTTATAGCTATGGCAATCTTGATAAGGGTACCTCAAGTTCAAGATAGACTTATCGAAGGTCTAGCTGAAGATGCAATAAACAATCCAACAATTCTGCCTGAAGATTCATTAACTGCAGTTGTTTGTGGTTCTCGTTCTCCATTTCCAACTCCAGGAAGAGCCGAGACATGCATCCTGATAAAAGCTGGTGAGAACTATTTTGTTGTTGATAGCGGTGATGGAAGTGTTGCTAATCTAAGAAATTGGCGAATTCCTATTAATAACGTAAGAGTTTTGCTTACACACCTTCATTCAGATCATATTTCTGATCTCAATGATTTACATCAGCACACATGGGTTGCTCAATCGAGAGCTAAAAAATTAGATGTTTATGGGCCCAAAGGTGTTGAGAATGTGACCAGAGGTTTTGAAGAAGCTTTTAAAGCGGATTATCAATTTAGAAACGAGCATCACGGTGATGAATTAGCACCATTGGATGTTGCTGGTTTTGATCCACATCCCATTGATTTATCCAATCCAGTGATCATAAATGAAGGAGATTTAAAAGTTACTGCTTTTGAAGTTTCACATGAACCAGTCGAACCAGCTCTGGGTTATCGGTTTGATTATAAGGGGAGGTCAATCGTAATCAGTGGAGATACTAGATACAGTGAGAATATAATCAAAGCGGCAAATGAAGCCGATGTCTTATTTCACGAAGCACAGGCAAACCATATCTTAAAGATTTTGGAAGACATGTCTAATAGGTTAGGGATGCCTCTTAGAGCTAAGATTTTCAAAGACATTCTCAGTTATCACACCACCCCTGAGGAAGCTGCAAAAATAGCCAATTTAGCCAAGGTCGATCACTTAGTGTTCTACCATCTCGTGCCTGCTCCAATAAATGCAATAGCCAGTCGAATATTTCTTAGAGGTGTAAACGATATTCGTCAAGAATGGACAATTTCAAAAGATGGAACTACGGTCAGTTTGCCTATAGACAGTAACGCAATAATTATTTCAAAGATCAATTAAATTGAGACCTACGCATGAACATTTTATGGAGCTTGCTCTAGAGCAAGCTAAAGAAGCTCAAATCAGTGGAGAGGTTCCTGTTGGTGCCGTCTTTGTTGATAATGGAGAAGTCATTTCAGCTTCAGGTAATCAACCAATAGGGTTAGATGACCCAACAGCTCACGCAGAGATCTTAGCGCTTAGAAAAGCTGCTGAAATAAAAGGCAACTATAGGCTCGGAGGTTCGCTCTATGTCACTCTAGAGCCCTGCATTATGTGCATGGGGGCTTTAATCCAGGCAAGAATAAAACATCTGATATTTGGCGCCTTCGATCATAGATCAGGAGCTGCTGGGACGATTTATGACTTTTCGGATTCATCGCACTTGAATCATAAATTCGAAGTACTTGGAGGCGTGCTAGAAAAGAAATGCCAAATTTTGCTCAAAGATTTTTTTCAGCAACGACGGTAGATTAATCTGAGAATTTGCTGAGAAAGGATAAGAATGAAGCTGCATTTCCATTGGTATTCACTGATCCTGAGGTAACAGCAAAGATTGGATTTCGAATACCGGCTAGCATCTCTTTAAACACTTGATCCTCTGATTCAACCTGAATATCACAATCAACACTTAAAGATGATATCTCAGCAACACTGTTTCTGAGCGTTATCGATTTTTTGATTCCAGAGGTAAAGCTGAAACAGACTCGAAACTCTCCTGCTTCCATTTTTTCTGGGTTTAATCTCACTGCTAGAATATCAAAGAACATATCTATCGAGATTTCTCTTAAAAGTTCTTCTGATTGAGGAAGCAGCAAGCCCTCCTTATACCCAGGGTCGAGCTCATAGGCAGCGCTCAGTAAATAGTTTCTTTTATTAGGATTGGATGATTTTTCACCTATAAATCGGGCCGCTTCCGCCCTAAGTTTTTTAGTTTCCTTATTTTTATAATTAAGGGCAATCAGCCTATCACTAAGCTGTAAAGCCCATTGCATGTCACCTCTCTCTACAGCCTTTTCAAGCTCTGAAAAGAGCACTGTTTCTCCACCAGCAAGTCTTGTGAATCGCTCCGCTTCTTCTGCTCTAGACAATGGATCTAAATCCGAAATATTGCCGTTAAACCATCCTAAATAACCATTGAAAATACTTTTAACCGACCACCTGACAGTGCCATAGAATTCATTAACAAATGGAGATTTAGCAACAGTTTCAGGAAGTTGAATCATTTCTATAATTTGATCAGGATAATAACCCTTGTTCATTAATCTTATAGTTTGATCGTGAACATATTGGATAGCATCCCTATAGAGAGTGAGTGTCTCCATGACCTCCGGCCCTGACAAAGGTCTAGTGTGACTTGGAAAAAGATACTCAGGGTTAAATGAACGCATATGATCCAAACTTTGAACCCATCCCTTAACATCTCGGTGAGTTGTTCCTCTTATCGTGTATAAGTTTGGAAATGTTTTATATAAGTTATCACCCGGCATTAGAGCTTGCTTCTGTGGAAGCCAAACGAATAATTGGTCATTGGTTTCACCGGGAGCATGATAGAGTTCAATGTCTATACCTGAAATACTTAGCTTGAGTTCTTTCTCAAAGGTAATCGTTGGCTTGATATAACCCACAGGGCTTTGGGATACCCCAAGGTAGGGTCCAATACCCACATTTATTACTTCCTCATCAGGCAGCTCAGTACCAAACATTCTGGTACTTCTTTTTGAAATGATTGGGTTTAAGATTCCCATAATTCGTTCAACATAATAATCCGTTGATTCGTGGGCAATCACATCAGGTTTGTCTTCAAATAAGTTGTAATAATAGGCGGCCCCAAAAGTATGATCCCCATGATTATGAGTGTAAATAATCGCTTTAATCGGATTGGAGTTTATTTCTCTAAACTGCTTGTAAACAAGCTCAGCTTCAAAAGTGCTATCGGAAGCATCAATAATTATGTTGCCAGTCTCACCCTCGACCATAATCGAGTTAGCAATCCCATAGCCTACTGCCATATGAATGCCATTATCATAAGAGTAGATTTTTGGTGTAAATTCTTCGCTATGTTTCTCAAGACCCTCAACTGAGGATAATTTCTCAGTCACAGGTTTATTATCAGAGCCTTCGGAACAAGAGAGGATTAGCGCAATCAGGATAAAAGAAGTTAATTTTTGAATCAGATTCTTGGACATAATTTATAAGTCCATTGATTCTAAACTTATTTTAGAAGCTTTAAAACTTAATACTGGTGGTTATATCAGAAATCATCGTCTTGTTGAGAGCGCGATCTCTTCGAAATCAAGATTATTGAACTCAAACCTTCCTCCAGGAGTCAAAGTTTTTGCAACTTGATTTCTCCAGTCAAAATGCATTCCCATATTTCCAGACTTAGGTTCGCTAATCTTAAAAATCACGGTGTAAGTTTCATTTACTTTTCCTGGTAGTCTTACATTCTGTGCATAATGAAGATTATCTGACATATTAAGGTGTGGTGTTAGCTCAACACTAGATGATTCTTTTGTTTGTTCATTAATAATTTCAGCTGTTACTTCAAGATAGGCAACATGTCCTCCTAACGGGGAACCTGATGGAGCAGTTTCAGACCAGTTAGCAAGTACTTCTAGATGAACGTCAGTTGATTTTTCCTCTAAATAATATTTTGCAGGTTGAATATCATCTTTAATGCCGCCTTCAAATATTAAGATAATTCCAGGATCCATAGACGATTCGCCAATGACCATTTCAGGCAATGCTCTTAAGTCCATTGCTGTTAAAGCTAAGAAGAGAGCAAAAAGACTTTTTGTATTAATAAATTTCAATTAATCCTTCTTTTTAGTTTGTTAGGTAAAAAATGCCCAATAAAATAATTGTTGTTGAAATTGTTCCCTTGATAATAAAAAACCATATGGATCCTTTTATCGTATTTTCGAGAATCTTTTTTTTGTTTGATTTTATTTTTTCTAACAAGTTCAACAACGCTATAGCATACTATCATCTGTCATAATAATGATAATCATTATCATTTCAATTATTTTCTTACTCCCTTCCACGTCTCATTATAATAATGACCATAAGAGTTAAATTCTGAGTTATAATTCGTCAAAGATTCGTTGTTAGATTGATCAATTAAATGGCATCAAAAAAACTATATAAAATCACTTTTAGTAATCAGGGTAAGCTCTATGAGATTTATGCTAAAAGTGTCTCAAATAGTAACCTCCTTGGCTTTATAGAAATAGAATCCCTTGTCTTTGGAGAAAAAACATCGTTAGTGGTTGATCCTTCAGAAGAAAAAATAAAGACAGAATTTGAAGGTGTTAAGCGAACCTATATTCCGATGCATTCTGTCTTAAGAATTGATGAGGTTGATAAAGAGGGCGTTAGCAAAGTTAGCAAAGCTGAAGGCGATAATGTGACTCAATTACCAAACACTGTCTTTGTCCCAGATGATAAATCTAAGACTTAGATTTTTAACTGGAGTGAATGATGATCACTATTGAAGGACCTCCATCGCATTCACCTTTCAGGCTCAATCAACTCTTAACTGAACTACAAAATATAGACTCAAACATCACTTCAGTTGGTGCCAGGTATATTCACTTTGTAGACAATACAAAAAAACTCAGTGATGAAGAAAATATTATTCTTCATTCGCTACTTACTTATGGCCCAGATTGGGACATTGGAGCTAGTGAAGGAGATAAAATTCTTGTTATCCCTAGATTAGGTACAACCTCACCATGGTCAAGCAAGTCAACAGATATAGCCCATAGTTCAGGGTTAAAAAATATCCAAAGAATAGAGCGGGGATTAATGTTCACTTTGGTTTCTCTCTCCAATGATCAACAGAAAACGAACAGATGCATCTCTATGCTTTACGATCGAATGACACAAGAGGTGTTGACCGAATTTGATCAGCTTGATGTTATTTTCCAAACAGAAGATCCTCTTCCTCATAGTACTGTGCCTATTTTATCCAAAGGCCAAGAGGCCTTAGATAAAGCTAATACTGATTTAGGTTTAGCACTTAATGATCAAGAAATTCAATATTTGTTAGAACAATTCCAGCGTTTAGATAGAGACCCCACAGATGCCGAATTAATGATGTTTGCTCAAGCAAACTCTGAGCACTGTAGACACAAGGTTTTTAATGCGGAATGGACCATAGACGGGAAAAAAGAGGAATTAAGTTTATTCGATATGGTCAAACACACATATAAATCAAATCCTGAAGGGGTATTGTCTGCTTATAAGGACAACGCAGCAGTAATGAAAGGGAGCAAAGCAAATTGGTTTATGCCATCAAACAAGAATCAGAACTACTCTTTTGTAGAAGATAATATTCACACAATGATGAAAGTTGAGACACACAACCACCCCACAGCAATTTCTCCCTATCCAGGAGCAGCAACTGGGTCTGGAGGAGAAATAAGAGATGAGGCTGCCACTGGAAGAGGCGGGACACCCAAAGCAGGCTTAACTGGTTTTTCAGTGTCTCACCTAAGAATTCCAGATGACATACAACCCTGGGAAACAACAATAGGCAAGCCGAGTCGTATCGCTTCAGCACTGGATATTATGACTGAAGGACCTATTGGGGGCGCTGCATTTAACAATGAATTTGGAAGACCTAATATTCTTGGGTATTTTAGAACTTTTGAAGCATCCAAAGATCAGAGTCAGAATAATTCTTGGGGTTACCATAAGCCTATTATGATCGTCGGCGGAATGGGCAATATTTCAGATTCTGCTGTCCAAAAGAAAGACACCACAAAGGGGGCATTAATTATCGTCTTGGGAGGTCCGTCTATGCTTATTGGACTTGGTGGCGGGTCTGCTTCATCTCTTAATGCAGGGACCAGCAATGAAGATCTTGATTTTGCTTCAGTTCAAAGGGATAACGCTGAACTCGAGCGACGAGCTCAAGAAGTGATAAACCGATGTTTCAGTCTAACTCTTGATAAAACACACGAATCAAGCAATCCCATAATTTTAATTCATGACGTTGGAGCTGGCGGTCTTTCAAACGCTGTCCCCGAGATCATTGATCACAGTAAAATGTCAGCTGATTTAGAATTGAGAAAGATACTCAATGCCGAACCAGGTATGTCACCTTTAGAGATCTGGTGTAATGAAGCACAAGAACGCTATGTGCTATCTATTGACCCAGAAAATTTAGAACTGTTTGATCAAATTTGTCAAAGAGAACGATGTCCATAC